>Ga0209450_10000089_pt1 | contig 55702 bp, 53 predicted proteins | sample FrelakmetLWP11LW_FD_187149 | JGI IMG/M metagenome (GOLD analysis project Ga0209450, IMG submission 187149) | Freshwater lake sediment microbial communities from the University of Notre Dame, USA, for methane emissions studies - LWP11 LW (SPAdes)... | ecosystem: Environmental > Aquatic >... | reverse complement strand
TTTATCAGCCGGCAGGGCATAACCGCGCGACTTGAGGATTTCAACCGCTTCCTTCATGGTAATACGCGGGAATGGAACAACGGGTACAACCAGATCGATGCCAAACAACTCCTTGATGGCATCACCATGGAGTTCTTTGACCCGCGAATAGACGTACTGCAGCCAGTTCTCTTCGAAACGCATCACGTCTTCATGGCTTTCGATCCAGGAGAATTCCACATCCACACCAGTGAATTCAGTCATGTGGCGAGAGGTGAACGAGGGATCAGCACGGAAAACCGGGCCGATCTCGAAGATACGTTCAAAGCCAGCCGCCATTGCCATCTGCTTGTAAAACTGCGGAGATTGGGCAAGGTAGGCTTTTCGCTCAAAATAATCCAAAGAGAACAGTTCAGCACCACTCTCGCTGGGGCTTCCAGTCAACTTGGGAGAGTGAACTTCAATGAATTTGTTCTTGATCCAATATTCGCGCATGGCCATTTCCGCAGTGGTTTGCACCTGGAAAAAGAGTGCGTTAACCGGACGGCGCAAGTCGATATAGCGCCAATCAAGACGGAAATCGAGTAAGGGGAGCGTTTCAGCGAAAGGATCGAAAGGCAGGGGGATATCAGCCGCATTGACGACTTCAAGCGACTCAAGCTGGACTTCCAACCCATTGAGCTTGACCACGGGATTATCGACTACCTTACCGGTAATGCGAAGTGCCGATTCAATTCCCATCTTGCCAATGGATTCAGCCAGGGTTTCGTCGTTGGGCTTCCAGTGTGCCACTTGCGCCAATCCGGAGGAATCGCGTAAGATTAGAAATTGGATCTTTTTCTGATCGCGCAGTGTTTGCAACCAACCTTCCATCATCACTGTCTGACCGATCTTTTCCCGCAAATCTTTTATCAATGTTCGTTCCATATTCATTCTCCTGACCGATGATTATAAATCAATAAGTGCTTTCAATTTAAATTAACTGATCTAATGCCTGCTGCGGTGATAGCTGGCGGGAATAAATTTTAATCAACGCCTGCTCAATTTCCTGCTGTGTATGGTTACGCTGCCAGTCAGTGAATAAGCGGTGCTTCAATAAATACTCAAACTCAATTTTCAATCGTTCTTTGTTCCTGGCTGATAGGGTTCCGGAACCTTTAATATACTCCTGGTGTTTAAAAATGGCTTCTACCAGATCCTTCATCCCTGTTCCCCTGGTTGCCACCGTCTTCACCACTGGGGGGTGCCAACCAGTAATTTCATCCTGCTTTTCGATGGATTGTTGGTGCCCAGCTTTGCCATTGATCCCCATCGGGTATCCCATTTCCAGGTTGGCTTTGAGGGCGCGCTCCGTGCTTTCAACTCCCGGCAGGTCAGCCTTGTTGAGCACGAGAATATCCGCAATTTCCAAAATACCAGCCTTGATCGCCTGGATATCATCGCCGAACCCGGGGGCTTCCACTACCAGCGTGGTATGAGCCAGGCGGGCTATTTCCACTTCAGATTGCCCGGCGCCAACGGTTTCGATCATGACCACGTCATAGCCAGCAGCATCCAGGAGCTGCACCACCCCGGCAGTGGCGAGGGCTAATCCACCCAGCGCACCACGTGAAGCCATCGAACGGATAAAAACGCCATCATCCCCTGACAGGTCGCGCATACGCACACGGTCACCCAGGATGGCACCACCGGTAAACGGACTGGAGGGGTCAACCGCCACGATACCTACTGTAAGTTTTTTCTCACTGCGGAGATAGCTGGTTAACTGGTTAACCAATGAAGATTTTCCAGTTCCTGGTGCTCCGGTTATACCGATCAGGATTGCCTTGCCGGCTTTCTTGAAGGTTTCATCCAGGGCAATCCTGCCAGCAGCAGTATCGTTCTCCACAGCAGTGATCTGGCGCGCCAACATCAAGCGGCGGTCATTGGAAAACCCTGATTCTGCAGCCACACCCATTACCTTTTAATTGTGAATTGCTTGACGTCTTCGACGATTTTTACCGTTGAGGTGCCCGGTCCGTAGACTGCACTCACCCCCGCATCGAGTAGAGCCGCTACGTCTTCATCGGGGATAATGCCTCCCACGAAGATGACGACATCTTTTTGTCCGTTTTTGCGCACAAGTTCCACAATACGGGGCACCAGCACCAGGTGTGCGCCTGAAAGAATAGAGAGTCCAACAATATCAACATCTTCCTGCAGGGCAGCTTCTGCAACCATCTCCGGGGTTTGCCGCAAACCAGTGTAAATCACTTCCATGCCGGCATCCCGCAAAGCGCGCGCCACCACTTTTGCTCCCCGGTCATGTCCATCTAGCCCTGGTTTTGCCACCAAAACTCGAATTTTTCGCTCTGTCATGAATTGCTCCACAAGTGAATTTCTTTCATTATACACTTGAAGAACCAGTCATTCTTGGCGTCGGCAGATTTTGGGATAATAATCACGGAATAAATGTATAATTTGAATAAGATTGATACCCAAGGAGGGTAATATGTCAGATTTTAATGCAGAGTCCTTTCGAGCCACCCCAACCGCACAACCTAAAACCAGCGGGTTAGCCATTGCCAGCCTGGTTTGCGGTTTATCCGGTGTAATTTTACCGCTCTTCTTTAACTCCATCGCAGCAGTGATCACAGGTCACATGGCAAAAAAGGATATTAATGCCAGCAATGGAACCGTAACAGGTGGGGGCATGGCAACCGTCGGGCTCATCCTGGGTTGGATTCAGGTCGCTCTTTTCATCCTGGCCGTTGTAGTGATTGCTGTCTTAGCCATTTCAGCACCTAGTTTAAATAATGTCTTCAATCAAATTAGCAGCACCCTTCAACCGTAAACTGTGACACTTTTTTACGATTTTGCCGTATGTAGTAATGAATAAAATAAAAGACACATTAAATAGGAGAATAAAATGACTATTCCAGAATCAAATCCAGTAGTACCAATGGCGCCAGTGTTAAGAGCAAAAAAAGACAGCGGTCTGGCAATCGCCAGCCTTATTTGCGGCATTGCAGCCTGGATCATCTTCCCTGTTGTTGCGGCAATTGCAGCAGTTATAACCGGCCATCTTGCCAAAAAAGAAATCCGCGAAAGTGGCGGGACTGTCGGCGGTGATGGGATGGCACTTGCAGGTTTACTGCTGGGTTATATCCAATTAGGGCTGGCTGTACTTGGGATCATCATCGTGATTGTTGTACTACTTTTAGTAGTCCCCACTACCAGCGGAGTCCTGAATAACCTCACATTCCTTATTTCACCACTTCTTTAATCCAAAAGAAGGTTTCAAAGAGCCAACCAATTGGTTGGCTTTTTTATTTCCCACCAACCCTCCTATGGTACACTTACTCAGTAAGTCAACTATTTTATTTAAGGAGAGTGTCTCCTATGCAAGTTATTTACCCATTTACCGCTGTTGTAGGTCAGGAACGCATGCGCCGCGCTCTGGTGTTGAACGCCGTGGATCCGCGCATTGGCGGTGTTTTGATCCGCGGGGAACGCGGCACCGCTAAAAGCACTGCCGCCCGCGCCCTGGCTGCTTTGCTTCCCAACGTAAAAGTCGTCGAAGATTGCCGTTTTGGCTGCGATCCCGACAAGCCCGCCACCTTATGTACCGAATGCCGTGAGCGGGTGCGGACGGGTGAAAAATTAAACTCCATCACCCGTACCACCCCATTTGTTAACCTTCCTGTATCCGCCACCGAAGACCGCGTAGTGGGTACATTGGATATCGAGAAAGCCATTCAAAAAGGTGTGCGTTCCTTCGAGCCCGGCGTGCTGGCTGCAGCCAACCGGGGACTCTTGTACATTGATGAAGTAAACCTGTTAGATGACCACGTGGTGGACGTACTTTTGGATGCGGCGGCGATGGGCGTTAACATTATTGAACGCGAAGGCATCTCTTTCTCGCACCCGGCACGCTTCATCCTGGTAGGCACCATGAACCCCGAGGAAGGTGACCTACGCCCGCAGTTGCTGGACCGTTTTGCCCTCTCCGTTGAGATCCGCGGCATCCGTGAAGCGCGTGAGCGCGTTAGCATTATGGAACGCAACCTGGGCTTTGAGTTGGACCCGAGTCATTTCCGGCAGGAATTCCAGGCTAAGGAAGATGAACTTTCAAAACAAATCGATAACGGGCGCAAGCTTGTGGACCAGGTGACCTACACCCGCCAGAACCTGCTCTCCATCGCGGCATTGACCTCTTCATTAAATGTGGATGGACACCGTTCCGACCTCGTGATCCTCAAGACCGCCCGCGCCCAGGCTGCCTTTGACGGGCGCACCTCGATTACCGACCGCGATATTGCCCTTGCCGCCGAATTGGCGCTGCCGCACCGCCTTAAAAGCAGCCCCTTCCAGCGTGAGGAGATGGGCATGGAGGAGTTGCAAGAACGTATTGAACAACTTCAGGGTGCCACGTCCTCCAGTACCAAACAGGAATCAACCTCCGAATTGGGTGATGACGAATCCAATAGCCCAAAAAAAGTGTAACGCCGGAAGAAACCGGCGAGCAAACACCGGACCAGGGTCCGCCACAACCAGCGCAGCAAAACGTTTTTAATAAAAATGATGCCCAATGGTGGGCAGGCGGAACCCGCATGCCCGATGGCGAGGAATTTAACCCGCGCAAGCTGGATACCCCATTGGACAAGATGATGCGCTCCTATGCCGGGCGGCGCTCCGTCACCCGCACAGAGCGTAAACGCGGGCGTTACATTCAATCGCGCCCTGCCAATGGCAAAACCAACGACCTGGCATTTGATGCTACCGTGCGTGCTGCTGCGCCCTTCCAACGTGAACGCGGAGAACTGCGTGTCCGCAACCGCGTGGCATTTGCCATCCGCCCCATTGATTACATGAAGAAAATTCGAGTACGTAAAGCTGCCAATCTCATCCTTTTTTTGGTGGATGCCTCATGGTCAATGGCAGTGGCAGAACGCATGGCAGCCACCAAAGGTGCCATTATGAGTTTACTTACTGACGCCTACCAGCGGCGCGACCGTGTCGGACTGATCGTATTTCAAAAGAATATAGCAACCCTGGTTTTGCCCCCAACCAACTCTGTCATGCTTGCCGAGCAAGCCCTGCAGGATATCCCGGTGGGCGGTAAAACCCCCCTGGCAGCCGGTTTGATGATGGCATATGAAGTCTTACGCAAGGAGAAGTTGCTTCACCCCGAGATCATGCCGCTGCTCCTTGTCCTTACAGATGGCGCCGGTAATGTGGCAATGGGGCACCTGCCCCCGCAGGAGGAAGCCTACAATACGGCTAATCTTATTGCGAATGAGAAGATCCATAGCGTGGTGATCAACATGGAACATGCCGCTTTTGACCAGGGATTGGCGCAAGCGCTGGCAGATCACCTGGATAGCCCGTGCTATACCATAACCGACCTTAAAGCGGAGAGCCTGTTCGTCACCGTGCAGCAGGAAATCCGCCAGGTTAATAATCCCGCTATCGATTTTAAATAATTCTTACCATATTCCACCTTTAAACTCTTTAGATAAAGGTTTCGGTTTGTTCGATAAATGCCCACTCGATTATTTTTAAGTCTGCTTGCCCATAACATAGGGGCATGATATTATCATGTCATTGAGCCATGATTGCCATCCCGGACCCGGTTAAGCGAAAGCGCCTGAAATCCACGTTGATCATCATCATCCTGGCGACAATTCCGTGTTACCTGCTGGGATTGCTCATTGTATGGGTTGGCAATACAGCAAAGAGCCGCATAACCGCCACTCCTACTGTTCAGATGATTGCCACGCTTACCCCGGAATTCATGACGGCTACCCTGCCAAAACCGACTGCCTTTTTTGATTCTCCCACCCCTTCCCTAACCCCCACCGAAGGACCCACACCTACGCCCAGTGCCACTTATTTCATTCCATCCTCCACACCGTCAATGACTCCCTCTCACACACCGAGCCAAACGCCGACAACAACCCATACAGCTACTGTTACAGATACTACTATTCCTACGGATATACCAACGACAGCACCATAATAAGCAAGATACCAGAAAAGGAATAAATGACAGACATCACACCCTTCCTGCTTTCTCTGCTCGATTTGCCCGGACTTTCGGGTTACGAAAAACCTGCCAGCGAGATGATTGCCAAACAATGGCAGCCGCTGGTGGATGAGATCACCAACAGCACACTTGGCAGCCTGCACGGTCTGCGCAAAGCCCACGGCAGCGCCAAAGCTCCGCGCATCATGATCGCCACACACATGGATGCCATTGGGATGATGGTAACTAAGATCGACAAGGGTTTCCTGCGCTTTACCCATGTAGGGGGAGTCGATCCGCGCATCCTGCCCGGTCAGGCGGTTATCGTTCACGGAAGGCAGGAACTACCCGGAGTTGTGCAGCTCATCCCCGATCGCCTGCTCGACAGTCACTCCGCGGGAAATGCCCCCGATTATAAATTCCTGTTTGTTGATCTCGGGCTGCCCGAAAAGGAAATCCTAAAATTAGTACAACCCGGTGATCTGATCAGTTTTGCGCAGAGTTCCTTCGAGATGGACGGCGGTTACGTGGCTGGTCACAGCCTGGATAATCGCGCCTCTGTGGCAGCCCTCACCATTTGCCTCGAGGAATTGCGCAACATCGAACTTGCATGGGATGTATATGCCGTCGCAACGATCAAGGAAGAGGAATCTGGTTTAGGCGCACTGACCTCCGCTTACGCCATCCGCCCGGACATTGCAGTGACGATTGATGTCACATTTGCCAAGGGACCCGGCTTAACCGATTACCGCACTTTCCCGCTTGGCAAAGGTCCTTCGATTGGTGTGGGTGCAAATATTCACCCGGTATTAGCCACCGAATTCACGCAGCTGGCAAAAGAAATGGATATGCCATATGGGATGGAAATGATGGCTAATAGTTCTGGCACTGATTCGATGATGATGCAAATCACCGCGGAAGGCATCCCAAACATGGTGCTGGGGATTCCCATCCGCTACATGCACACTTCGGTAGAACTAGTTTCCGTAAGTGACATCTACCGCACGGGCAAATTGCTTGCCCGTTTCATCAGCCAATTAAAAACTGATTCTGCCAAGACCCTATTCGAGAAGTTTGCCAATGAATAAAACCTCTTCCGCCTCCTTTAAAATTTCCAAAACCAACCTGGCTCTATTACAGAGATTAAGCAACGCCAGCGGTATCTCCGGCAACGAAGGTGAGATCCGCGCTATCATCCGCAAAGAAATAACGCCCTACGTCGATGAGATCAAGGTCGATGCCATGGGTAACCTTCTGGCGCTCAAACACGCCAAAATCAAAAAACCGGTCAAGGTACTGGTGGCATCTCACATGGACGAAGTGGGATTCATGATCGTCGATGATGACGGCGACGGTCTGTTTGCCTTTGAAGTTGTTGGCGGCGTGGACGCCAGGCAGCTGATGGCAAAAATGGTGACGGTCGGCAAGGAAAAACTCCCCGGAGTCATCGGCGCCAAACCCATACACCTGCTGGAAAGCGGTGAAATCCACGATGTTGTTAAAACCCATTCCATGCGGATTGACGTGGGACCGGCCAATTCTTCAAGGGTCAAAATTGGAGAGTACGCGGCTTTTGCAACACGATTTCACCAGAACGGAACTTCCATCACGGGCAAAGCTCTTGATGACCGGCTCGGTGTCGCCGGTCTGATCGAATTGATCAAGCATGTTCCCGAAAACGTCGAGTTTATGGCTGCTTTCACAGTTCAGGAAGAGATCGGTCTGCGTGGTGCGCGCGTGGCAGCTTTTGCCTTCCAACCTGATTTTGCCTTCGCCCTCGATTCAACCCCTGCTATCGACCTGCCGCGTCCAGATGGCGAGGAAAATACGCAGTACAACTGCCGGCTGGGTGGCGGGCCTGCCATTTACCTGGCAGATGCCGGCACACTATCCGATCCACGGTTAGTCCGCTTCCTCACCAAAATGGCTGAAGAACATGGGATACCCTATCAATACCGCCAACCCGGCGGCGGCGGGACAGATGCAGGTTCCCTGCATAAGACAGGCGCAGGAATCCCAACCATTTCAATATCTGTCCCGGGGCGTTATGCCCATACAGCCATCATGATGGCGCATGTACCTGATTGGGAGAACACGATGCGCCTATTGATTGCCGCACTTCAAAATATTTCACTCGAAATCCTCGCGGTTGACCGTTCCTGATCTGCAATCTAAATTCACGGAGAATCAATGAAAACACTAATCCAAAAACTTACCCAAACACCCGGTCCTTCCGGTTTTGAACAGGAAATCCGCAAGGTGATTCGCGAGGAAGTCTCCCCGCTTTCTAAATCCGTCCAGGTGGATACCATGGGCAACCTGATCGTACGCATCGGGCAAAAATCTACCGGCGGTCTGCGCGTGATGATTGCCGCCCACATGGATGAAATCGGTGTCATCGTCAGCCACGTGGAGAAAAAGGGTTTCGTACGCTTCAGCAACCTGGGCTCCTATTTTCCACGCTACCTGGCAGGAAGCCGGGTGCGCTTCCTTAATGGAACCCGAGGGGTGATCAACCATGACCGGCCGGAAGACCTCTCCAAAATTCCCGGCATGGAGAAATTCCTTATTGATGTTGGTGCAATCTCCGACAAGGATTGCCCGGTCAAGGTTGGTGATGTAGGCGTTTTCGACCGAGAATTCCTGGATATGGGCAACCGCATTGCCTCCAAAGCATTGGATGACAGAATTTCCTGCGCGGTCCTCATCGAAACCATACGGAATATTAAATCCACCCCGAACGAACTGGTATTCGTCTTTAGCACCCAGGAAGAGGTGGGGTCTCGCGGTGCACAAACAGCTGCTTATGCATTAGAAGCCGATCTGGGCATTGCCCTGGACGTCACCCCCACCGGGGATATCCTAGGTGTAAAAATGCAGACGCACCTGGGAGACGGACCGGCTATCAAAGTCCGGGATGTTGGTATGATCGCTGATCCCCAGGTCGTCAGTTGGATGGTTTCATGCGCCAAAAAGCATAAGATTAAATATCAAATGGAAGTGCTGGAAGTTGGGTCAACAGACGCCCGTTCCATGCAACTCGTCCGTGGTGGTATGCTGGCAGGAGCCCTTTCCGTCCCATGCCGCTACGTTCACTCGCCATCCGAGGTGGTTGACATGGAGGATGTGGCACTAACTGTCAAACTTCTGACTGCCTTATTAAGCGAGCGCATCCAGTTATAATGTTAACTGTGGTACGAAGTAAGAATCTGATCTTAAGAATAATTCTACTGAGCATCCTTTTCGCATTATCAATCACAGGATGTGAGGTGGTCAGGCAAATCGAGTCCGGATTTGGGATTGGGCAGAATCCGCCATTACCCACAGCGTCGCCCACCGTGGAACCTACTCTTGCCCCCGCTGAGATCCCTCCGCTGCAGGATGATCAATTTAAAACTATGATGCTGTGGGTTCCTCCCCAGTTCGAACCTGTTGAGAACAATCCCGCTGGAATGGTGCTGCTCACCCGTCTGCATGAATTTGAAGAAGCCCACCCGGACCTCAAGGTGGAAGTCAGGGTTAAGAGCATCTCAGGCGAAAGCAGCTTATTGAATTCTTTGGCAGCCACTGCTTATGCTGCACCAGAAGCACTCCCCGGCCTTATTCTACTCAACCGACCGGATATGGAAACGGCCGCGTTGAAAAGCCTGATATTTCCGATACCCAGCCGCGCGGTAGAGTACAACTCGCCGGATTGGTTCCCGTTCACGGAGAACCTGGTATCTCTCCAGGGTGTGCAATTTGGGCTCCCCCTTTTCGCAGACCCGCTGGTAATGGCTTACAGTACACAATTAGTGGCATTTCCCCCGAAAACCTGGCAGGAAATTTTGAACCAACAAAACGCGTTGGTTGTTGATCTAAATGATCAATCTGCCTTGTTGCCTTATACCATCTATCTTTCAGCAAATGGTGAAATCACAAACGATAAGGGCGAACCAACCCTCGACCCCGATGCGTTAACCCGGACCTATCAAACCATCTATACTGGTGCAAGTTCAAACGTGTTTCCAGCCTGGTTGGTTGATATTCAATCGGCTGATGATGTTTGGAATGCATTCCTGCATAGGCAGGGAACATATGCCCTCGTCTGGGCTTCGCAAGCGCTGCGAACTTCTCCGGGTGATATTTCCATTGCCCCTGTGCCGGGAAATCCCTCGATTGGCTTTGTCAACGGATGGATGTTTTGCATTACCAATCCAACCGGTTATTACTCCCGTTACGATATAATGTTGGCTGACTTTTTACTGGAAACAGGCTTCCTCGCCCAATGGTCTGAAAGTGCCGGGTATATCCCCGCACAACGTACCGTTCTGGCAGAATGGCAAAACCAGGAGATGGCAGCCATGCTTGATGCCGCAGCGGAACATTCTATTGTGGTTCCTTCCAATCAGATCCTGCAGCAAGCGGGTTCAATTCTCAACCGTTACAGTATCAGCCTTATCCGGCAGCAAACCAGCCCCATGCAGGCGGTGTTGGATTCTCTTGATGCACTTGAAGTAAAATAAAGAATACCAGAATGAAATCTGTGAAGAGTTTCTTTAGCCAAATCATGTCGGACTCCAGCTTAATCGGCAGGATACTGATGGTTATAGCAATCCTGGGAATCCTGGCATTAGCAATATTTTTAAGTGGGCCAAAACCTGACAATGATCTTTACCTGGTTTCCACCCCCACTACCGTAACCACACCCGAATCTGTGACACCCAATTTAGTGGAAACCCTGGCTTATGATCCCTTTTCTGAATATGCTCAAACCACGGGGGTAACCGTTGGTGCTGCCGGGTTGGTGGTGATCCTTTTCCTGGGTACGTTTATTGAAATCTTAAGCGGAAGAAAAAGCAAAAAAGAATAGGGTTCAGCTACTGGCTAACAGCATTTCCAAATAACGAACCGCTGTTATTTGAATATCGAAATGAGCCCGGGCATGTTCCCTGGCTTTTTTTGAATAGTCCTCTTGTGCTTGTAATACTTTTTGGGCGGCGTCTGCCAGAGCGTGAACATCCGGTTGCTTCAACTGCCAGATATCACTTCCATAAGTCGCAATTTCACCGGTACCCGCAGTCACCAATTCTTCAAGGGCTCCGGTATCATAGCCGATGACCGGAAGTCCGCAAGCCATCGCCTCAACAACCGAATTCGGGCAGGCGGCGTTAATATCCGCGGAGAAGAAGACGTGTGCTGAACGGTCGATCTCCGGAATTTCCTCCCGCCGTACGATCCCTTTCCATTCAATGTTCACATCACCCGAAGAGACAGATTCCTTAAGAACAAGGGGAACTTTTCCAACAACCATAAGTTGAGTGCGTTTGTCCAGTCGGCGGTTCAACAATTTGACCATTTCGACGGCAGTGATCAACCCTTGTTCATACCCGCCGCCAAGGTTCCCTTCAACCAGCAGTATTCTATAAAAATCAATTGGTTTGCTGCCGGGTCCGACCGGGTTGAATTCCTGCAAGTCAACACCATTGTGGACCACAATCGAATTCGCTTTGCATTCGCCACGCACCCGGTTCCACCAGTCACGACTGAACTCGCTCTGGTAAACGATGCCATCTGATAATTTGCGGATCGAAGCCAGGATCTGGTTGTTGACTTCAGCACGGAGAAAATGGCGAATGCCCGTCTTGCGTTTGCGGTGTACCCAGTTCATGCCGTTCAACCGTTGAACAATACGTACTCCTGATTTTTGAGCACGGCGCAGTTGAAGGATATTTTTAGTTCCCCCCACCACCAGGATGGCATAATTCACCGGATCAAGGATATCGTGAGTAACGCGAAACCCGCGTTCCTTTAAAACGCGGATGAATCTTGCCTGGAAGGAGCCCGGCCCACCCATCCCGGGTTGATGCGGAACAATGCAAATCGTCTTTTCCATCGGTTTTCAGTTCTTCATGACCGGGTAATCCAAGATGCTCTGCACTATACGTTCAGCGGCATGCCCATCGCCAAAGGGGTTGGCAGCATGTGCCATTTTTGTCCAGGCTGATTGGTCAGTCAATAAACGGGTGGTTTCGCTAATTATCTTCCCGGTATCAGTACCCACTAGTTTTAAGACACCCGCACTGACGCCTTCGGGGCGTTCGGTCTTTTCGCGCAGCACGAGTGTTGGCTTGCCCAGTCCGGTGGCTTCTTCCTGGATACCGCCGGAATCGGTGAGAACAACTGCGGCTGCCTTAAGCAAATGGGTCATGGGCAGGTAATCCAGTGGGTCAAGCAGCGTCAGGTTAGGAATACCAGAAAGCATCCGCTTTACAGGGACCTGGATTTGTGGATTAAGATGAACAGGATACACAATGTGGATTTCCTCACTGAATTTTTCTGCCAGTGACTTTAGCGCTGTACATATCGATTCAATGGGAGAACCAAAATTCTCGCGGCGATGAGCTGTCACTACCACCAGGCGTTTTACACCCGGAGCAATCCCCCACTGCTGTAGCCAACCTGCCACTTCCACAGGCATTGGCTGTTTGGAGATCTGGGAGAGTGCATCGATGACCGTGTTGCCCGTAACCAGGATTTGGTCATTCGGAATCCCCTCTTTGATCAGGTTGTCCCTACTCCACTCGGTGGGAGCAAAATGCAAATCTGCCAGCACGCTGGTCAGACGGCGGTTGATCTCTTCAGGGAAAGGCTGGCATTTATCTCCTGTCCGTAAACCGGCTTCGATGTGCCCAACTTTTATACCCCGGTAAAACGCTGCCAACGAGGCTGCCATTACCGTGGTCGTATCTCCTTGGACCAGGATCCAATCTGGTTTTTCAGTTTCAAGCACAGGGTCAAGATGCGTCAAAATTTGAGAAGTTAGGGTAGAAAGTGCCTGGCTTGGACGCATCAGATTGAGGTCAACCTCCGGTGTAATGGCAAACAAGTTGAGCACCTGGTCCAGCATCTCGCGGTGCTGGGCTGTAACGCATACCCGGGTTTCGATTTCCGGTTTTAATTTCAAGACCTTGATCACCGGAGCCATTTTTACGGCTTCGGGTCGGGTACCAAAGATCACTAAAATCTTTAATTTAGTTTGCATCAGATATTTTTTTGGTCTCCTAATCGGACAAACCGGAAACCTGCAGTCTCAAAATCGCCGCGGTTCCACCCATTAACCGTATCGATGACTACTTTTGCTTTGGTCATGTCTCTCAATTCCACCGCATTAATCATACGAAATTGAGTGTGATTCACCAGTAGCAAAATGGCATCTGCGCAATTAACCGCCTCACTCAACGTGGAAACCATGTTAATACCTTCATGCTTAAAGTCTGGTTTGAAAGGTTCGAAAGCCATCACAGACGCACCCATAAGGTGAATTTTGTGGGCTACTTCAATTGCCGGGCTTTCACGCAGGTCATCCACATCCGGCTTAAAAGCTAAACCGAGCACTGCCACCTTTTTATGGATCAGGCTTCCCAATGCCTTGTTGACCGTGGTCACCACAAAATCAGGTTGGCTGTCATTCACATTGCGCGCAGTACGAATAAGCGGCGAAATATCCGGTGCCGCTTCAACAAAAAACCAGGGGTCCACGCTGATGCAATGCCCGCCAACACCGGGACCCGGGTTGAGTATTTTCACGCGCGGGTGCCGGTTGGCTATCTGGATTGCCTCCCAGACATCCACGCCAAAGCGGTCTGCCAGCCTTGAAAACTCATTGGCAATGGCGATATTGACGTCGCGGTAGGTGTTTTCCATCAACTTCACCATTTCAGAGGTTGTGGCGTCGGTTAAGATGATCTCCCCTTTTACGATGATTTTGTATAAATCCCGGCCGGCTTCGGCAGAAGCTTTATCAATGCCGCCAATGACGCGCGCGTTTTCAACAAGTTCCTTGAGGATTTGCCCCGGAAGGACGCGTTCCGGTGAGTATGCCAATAGAAAGTCTTTTCCTGCCTTGAGACCGGATTTTTCCATGATAGGCAGGACATGTTCTACTGTTGTCAATGGCGGTGATGTTGATTCCAATATCACCAGGTTGCCTTTTCTAAGCACTTTTACAATTGATTCAGCGGCTGCGTGGACATAACTCAAATCAGCTTTTTTATCGCCGTAAAAAGGTGTTGGCACCGCAATGATAAACGCGTCGGCAAATACAGGTTCTACCGAGACCTTCAGGTTGCCCCGGTTGATGGCTTCATCCACCACCTCCTTCAGCCCGGGTTCATAAATATGAACTTTGCCAGCTTCCAGGCTTTTTACCACTTCGGCATTGTTATCAACACCCGTTACACAAATTCCATGTGTAGCAAACATGCTGGCTGTTGGCAAGCCGATGTAACCAAGACCAATAACGCAAATTGATTGAAATTCCACTAGACCACCTCGATGATTGATGACAGGTGTCATTATCCCATAGGATGGAATGCTTGAGGAGGTTAATTAGCGCTTGCACCGAAGCACTCGACGTGATACACTTTTTATATGCAGAGAGCAATTCTTGCGGTTTCACCTAATCTGCAGTTTCTCGAGCAGATTCGCTCACACCTTGAAGAAGGTGGGCGGTATAAGGTGCAGGGGGTCACCACTGGTGGCGATGCCCTCACCCTTGTTAAGAATTCATTTTTCGACCTCGCCATCCTGGATGCTGAATCCAGTGATGTTCCTTTTGTACCTTTCACCCGCGACCTCGTGGCAGCCCAACCAGGGCTAAAATTGCTTGTTTTTCCCCCCCAGAATAATCCCCATCATCCTGTTTTAACTGGGCTGGTCTCCAATGGATTCCTCAAGAAACCATTCTTTACCCCTGAAGTCAGCCGGGCGTTAAAAAGCATCTTCGACGATAAAACAGAGGACCTTAATCCCGAACCGGAACCCATCAACGACCTGGCAGAGCTATGGATGAAAAGACCCGAGGTTGGGTTTAACCGCGTTGAGCAGTTGTTGGGTTCAACCACCGCCCAAACCGGTTTACTTATCGCGCGCGGACGGGTGATTGCCGGTTCAGGCCCAACTGATGACACCACCATTCAACAGGTGCTAAACCTGCTTGATTTGCACCGTCTTGAAAAAAACACTTTAGAGTTGCTGCGTTTTATATCATTGGAAAATGGCACTGGCGAGATTCTGGTGTATGCCGCGCAGTTGATCCATGATGTCATTCTGGTCCTGTTCTACCCGCCTACTACCTCTATTTTGCTGGCGCGCCAAGAAGTTTTCCAGGTGAAACAGGAATTCAAAGAGGCATATCCAACAACTGGTGAACTGCGCAGAGACCTGGACATAGGTGCTGAAAAGCAAATTACCGTTCCACCACAGCAGGTTGTTGAGGAACTGTCTCCGGTAGAAGAGCCAGCGCCGATCGAATCACCTGCTGATGGAGAACTCAAGTCTCTTGAAGATGAAATCGGTTCAGAGGACCTTGATAGTGTGCTCAGCCTGGTGGAGTTAAAGAACCTGGATTCGTTGCTTTCAGAAATGCCTCCGCCCGATCCTGACCAGGATGGGGAAATCAAAGCTGAAGAGCGTGCTCCGCTGGAAGACCTGGACTTGTCCAATTGGCTTCCTCTTGTTGAAGACGAAACACCTGCGTTCAGCGGTGATGATAGGCAGCAAGAGACTTTTCAAACTGAAATCAATAACGCCATTGAGTCAATAACCGAATCTGAAACTGCAGGCAAAGTCATTCCACCTCCATTGCCGGCAGAATTTTTAAGTCAATTTGCATCCGACGAAGACGTTGAAGGCAAATCCCTGGAAAAAATCCCATCCAAAAAAGCCGAAGTCTCCAAATTCGAGGAAATTGCCGAAGAAACAACAGAAGAATATCCAGGAACCTCTGTACCCAATGCTGAAACGTCCGAGTTCCTTTTCGACTTCCCCTGGGAAGATAAAAATGTTCAAGCCCCGGAACCCGTTCAAAGTGATGAATTATTGCCAAATGAAGTTGAACCTTTTTTTGAGTCTTCCCTTGCTGACGTAGCACCTGCCATCGGCATTGACGATACCGGCAAAAACGACGACGATGCATTCAATGCCTGGTTGGATGAATTAAACGAACCCGCTTCAACTCCTGAGGAAAATAAAATCCCTTCCGAAATATCAGAAAAAGAAATCTTCCCTCCTTTGCCGGAAGATTGGTTTTCGCAGCCAGTGGCGACCGATTCTTCAACTTTGGAAGCTGAGCCGTTGGAATCCGCTGATCCTTCAGTAACCGATGAAACGGTTCCAGACCTGATCCCTGATTCAGTGACGAGTGAGATGGATTTTAGTTCCTTCATTTCTGAAACACCAAGTTCCGAGAGTCCAATTGTGAATGAACCAGAACCAGTTCAACCATTGGAACTTCCATCGGATCTGCCGTCGGAATCTTTCAATACACGATTATCTTCAGAGCCGGGTACCAGCCCACTGGGGATCCGCAATTTCCGCTTCCATTACACTTGCCTGCTTATTCCCCGCGATGGCAAACAATTTCTCACTCGCGACCTAAATGAACGATTAAGTTTCCTGCTTCCACAACTTCACCTAGAGTACGGCTGGCATTTAACTGGTATCGCCATTCGTCCGCAATACATGCTCTGGTCAATTTCAGTCCCATTGGATATATGCCCAATTGAGATCATCCAGGAAATTCGCCGGCGGACAAGCTCGCATCTCTTCTCCAATTTTCCCGACCTTAATCCCGGAAATGCCGAGGCTGATTTTTGGGCTCCTGGATTCCTGGCTTTGAGCGGCAGCACCGGTCCAACGGTTGGAATGATCTACGATTTCATTGCCCAAACGCGGAAGAACCAAAATCCGGGTGATTAACCCCTGCACGTCTAAAATGGAATAAACTTATGCCTCCTATCTTATATTTGATCGATGGACACGCCCTGGCGTACCGGACTTACTTTGCCCTTACAGCCGGTGTGCAAAATGACCGCCTGCAAACAAGCAAAGGCGAACCTACCGCGGGTATCTACGGTTTTGCAAATGTCCTGATGCGCCTGTTGGAACAGGAAAAACCGGAATACCTTGCAGTTGCATTTGATACCGGAAAGACCTTCCGTAATGATCTATCGTCAGAATACAAAGCCACCCGTGCCAAGATGCCGGACGATCTGCGCCCGCAAATTGAACGCATCCGCCAGATGGTGGACGCCTTTCACCTGCCGAGGTTGGAACAGGAAGGTGTTGAAGCTGATGATGTGCTCGGAACAATTGCCAAACAGGCAGTTGAACAAGGATTCGGAGTAAAGATCATCACCGGCGACCGCGACCTTCTGCAACTGGTGAATGATCGGGTGGTGGTTAGCCTAGCTGGTACTAAACTTTCTGAAGCACGGAGCTACACCAGCAAGGATGTATTTGATTATTTGGGTGTTCGTCCTGACCAGGTGGTGGATTATAAAGCCCTGGTGGGGGATTCTTCCGACAATTACAAGGGCGTTCCTGGAATTGGCGAGAAGACCGCCATTGGTCTGCTTGAAAAATACCAGACGTTTGAGGAAGTATACAATCACCTAGATGAAATCTCACCCAGATTTGCAGCCAAGCTCAAAGAAGGAAAAGAGTCTGGTCTGCTCAGCAAAAAACTGGCTCAGATCAAAATGGATGTGCCGGTCAAACTTGTGCTTGAAGATGCAAAAACCGATCACATCAATGCGGTTGCAATAGAAAGTTTATTCCGCGAGTTGGAATTCCGCACGCTTATTCCGCGCATGCATAATATCGTTACACCGTTTATAAAACAAGCCCCGGGCGGGCAAATGAATTTATTCGCCACCAATATGAAAGAGATCAGCATTCCTGATTCCTACAAACTCACCACCATTATCGTGGATACCCCCGAAAAGTTAGCTGAACTTGCCCGTGTTATTGGGTCAGCGAAAATGATCTCGCTGGACACAGAAACTTCAGGCACCGATCCGATGCAGGCAAGGCTGGTAGGGATCTCATTGGCTGTCAAAGAGGGGGAGGGTTATTATATTCCAGTTGGGCATATCGGTCTTTCTATCGAGTTGCCGCTTGAGGATGTAATCAAAGCGCTTTCTCCTGCTTTGACAGATGCAAAAATCGAGAAGATTGGTCATAATCTTAAATTCGACGCTTTGATGCTGCAAAATAACGGTCTCCAGGTTTCTCCTCTGACGTTTGATACCATGCTCGCGCAGTGGATCATTGACCCATCCTCCCGGGTGGGACTGAAGGAGCTTGCTGGTGTTTACTTGAACGCCACCATGACTCACATTGAAGAATTGATCGGGACGGGAAAGAACCAGATGAGCATGGAACAGGTGCCGGTGGAAGCTGCTGCCCCCTATGCTGCAGCCGATGCTGAGGTGTGCCTGCGTTTGCTACCCATCCTGCAAAAAAAGCTGGAAGAGCGTGCCTCAACCGGAATATTCAAGGATATGGAAATGCCCCTCATCCCCATCCTGATGGAGATGGAGAAAACGGGGATTGCAGTCGATGCTGAATTCTTTAAACGCTTAAGTGGTGAGATTGGAACCCGGTTAATTGAGATCGAAACCCAGGTATATAAAGCTGTCGGTTATAAATTCAATTTAAATTCCACTCAGCAACTGTCCAAGGTGTTATTTGAAACTCTACGCTTGCAACCGCCTGATAAGAACAAAAAAACTTCCAGCGGTCATTATTCCACCTCTGCAGCGGTCCTCGATGAATTGCGCGGTGAACACCCGGCAGTCGATCTACTACTGGAGTACCGTGAACTGGCAAAATTACGCTCCACTTATCTCGAGGCGCTGCCGCTGCAGATCAATCCTAAAACCCACAGGGTGCATACCAGCTTTAACCAAACCGGTTCAGTCACCGGACGGCTGGCTTCCTCGGACCCCAATTTGCAAAACATCCCCACACGGACTGAAACTGGACGCCAGGTGCGCCTGGGATTTGTGGCATCCCCTGGGTACCTGCTGCTTTCGGTTGATTACTCGCAGATCGAATTGCGCGTTGTAGCACACATGTCAAAAGACCAGCGTATGCTGGATGCATTCCGGGCCGGGCAGGATATTCATGCAGCGACTGCTGCGGCGATCAATAACATTCCACTGGAACAAATAACATCCGATCAGCGGCGGCATGCCAAGGCAATTAATTTTGGTCTTATCTATGGCATGAGCGCATTTGGTCTGAGCCGCGGCACCGGGCTAACGCTCGGTGAAGCAGAGAATTTTGTGCGAGAATACTTCAATGATTTCCCTGGCGTAAAACAATACCTGGACGGCATCCGTACATTAGCTACCCGACAGGGATTTGTGGAAACACTCTTCGGAAGGCGGCGTTACTTCCCCAATCTTGCCAACCCGGTCAACGTTAACATGCGTAACCGCGAAGAACGTGAAGCGATCAATGCTCCCATCCAGGGGACTGCGGCAGATATTCTAAAAATCGCCATGATCCATCTATTGCCGGCATTGAAAAGTTCGGGGTCAAAAGCCAGGCTGCTTCTCCAGGTTCATGATGAGTTGGTGTTGGAAGTTCCACAGGGTGAAGTGAAAGAAACAGCCGCCCTGGTGCAGAAAATAATGTCTGATGCGGTAACCCTTTCCATTCCCCTCATCACAGATGCAAAATGTGGGGTAAACTGGGGTAGTATGAAACCCGTTTCAGAGATCAAATAATCCAAACGGCGGTTATTTATGAACAATGAGTCAGCGCAGTTTCAGACACGGATGAATCAAGGGCACACTGCTACCTGGGATCAGGATTGGGAACAGGCAGTCGAAAAATACCGCCAGGCACTTGCGGAATCACCGGATCACCCTGCCGCCCTTGCCAGCCTGGGATTGGCTCATTTTCAATTAAAACAATACGATGATGCCATGCTCAGCTATAAACGCTGCTCTGCATTGACGCCTGATGACCCGATGCCTTTTGAAAAAATTGCCCGCATATATGAGCGCACCGGGATGCTCAATGAATCAGTCCAGGCATTCCTTCAAGCTGGAGAAGTTCATCTTAAAAACCATTCTGCTGAAAGAGCAATAAATAGCTTTGCGGATGCGATCCGTCTAAATCCAAAAGACTTAACAGCGCACACACGCCTGGCTATGATCTTCGACCGCCTGGGTAACAAGGATGAATCGATCAGAGAATACCTTTACACGGCAGCGATAATGCAATCAGTTGGAGACCAGAAGAAAGCACTCCAGGTCATTAATTACGTCATTCAGCAATCACCGGCAAGCGCCGCAGCAAAAGATGCCCTGGCGATGCTGAATAGTGGCACGCAATTGGAATTGCCAGAATCGCAAAAGGGCAGCTCAGCCCCGGCGCAGATGGCCCAGGTGCGCGAGATGAGTAAATCCCAGGCACCGGTCGAATCAACTCCAAATTATGACCCTTTAACGGAAGCCCGCCTGGCAGCCCTCAAGCAGATGGCTTCGCTTTTGTTTGACAGCAACGAAGAGAAACCAATTGAAACCCAGGTCAGTCGCAGTAGTATGCTTTCAATCACGCGGGGTACCGGTAAACTCAATGCCGAAACTGCTGAACACGCCCGTATCCAGCTTCATCTGAGTCAGACGATTGATCTGCAAACCGCTGGCCAGGATGACCAGGCGGCCGTAGAGTTGGAACGGGCTATCGACCTCGGTCTCAATCAATCTGCATCCTATTACGTTCTTGCTTTATTGATCCGAGGTAGTGCTCCGCAAAAAGCCCTTAAATATCTTCAAAGAAGTGTTAAAGATCCAGATTTTGCACTGGCATCCTACTTATTAATTTCAGAAATTTACGAACGCTCCGGACAGTATAAAGAAGCATCATTAAATTACCTGCAAGCCCTGAAGTTGGCGGATATGCAAACAGTCCCAGAGGAGCAGGCTGATGAATTAGTGCAGCTCTACGAACCAATCTTTGAATCACAGGTAAGGGTTGAAAAAGAAAAAGATTTACGCAATCTCTGCACTGTAATCAGTGGTCAGTTGCTGCGTACTGATTGGCGCCAGTTCCTTAAAGAAGCCCGCAATCAACTACCGCAGCAAACCGATGGGAACCCGCCCTTCCCGCTGGCAGAAATGCTACTCGAAACCAGCAGTAGCCAGGTGGTGGAATCTCTGGCGGAAATCAAACAACTTGCTGCCCAGGGAAAAATTCGCACCGCAATGGAAGAAGCGTTCCGGATGCTCACTTATGCACCTACGTATCTTCCGCTTCATATTCAAATGGGTGAAATGTTGATCACTGGCGGCTTTATCAGCGAAGCCGTTGAAAAATTCCTGGTGGTGTGCCACCTGTATAACCTTCGTGGTGAAACCGCTCAAGCCATCCGCTTGTTGAGCCGTGTGACCAAGCTGGCACCAATGGACCTGTCCGTCCGCAGCAACCTCATTGAACTGCTTAAATCAATCGGGCGCGTAGATGATGCCATCCAACAATACCTGGACCTGGCGAATGTGTATTACCTGCTGGCTGAAATGGATATCACCCGGCAAACCTACCAATCTGCCCTGAACCTGGCACAAAAATCTGCCGGCGTTCGCGAATGGTCCATAAAGATCCTCAATAAACTGGCAGATATTGAACTTCAAAGCCTGGATTGGAAACAGGCGATCAAGTATTTTGAGCAAATCCGCTCACTGGATAGTCTCGATCCAACTCCCCGCGCCATGCTGGTTGACCTGTATCTACGCATTGGCGTTCCAGCGGCGGCAATGAACGAACTTGATGGTTACTTGCGGGTCCTAGCGACCTCCAGTACCCCAGCCAAAGCTGCCTCATTCCTGGATGACCTGCTCAAAGAGCGTCCAGACAGTGTGGAGATCCAGAAACGCTTGGTTGCCTATTACCGCGCGAAAAATGAACTGCCGTTTGCAATCGAGAAACTTGATGCCCTGGCGGAAAAATCCCTAGGTGAACAGAACATCCCTGCAACGCTTGCCACTTTGCAGCACATCATTTCCCTCGAACCTTCCAACGTGGCTGATTACCAAAAATTGTACCAGGAATTAAATATCAGAAAAAAATAATCGAAATCGCCCGGCTCAAACCGGGCGATTTTTTTGTTTAAAAGGAATTTACCACCACAGACGGAACCAGGATGTTCCGGTTGACGTTTCTCCCCGGAGCGTAATCTCGGCTTCCACGTTTACTATTGACCGGGTTGGCAAGTTAGCCACATTAAAGGTGAACTGGCTAATCCCAAACTCATTCGTTTCGTTCAGTCGATAAAACTCGCTGGTCTTATCTGGAAACGAGAGTGTTACCCCCACCTGTGCGCCATCCAAGGGCCGCAGGAATTGATCCTGCGCAATCACATAAACCGTCTGGCTTTCACCTGCGCCAATGAGGGAATGCAGGACAAAAACCCGGGTAATCGGTTCGATGAGATCCCCTGCACTGTTGGCAGGAGGATCTGCCTTTAAAAGGTCGGGGTTATTTACATATTTGTCGAAATATAACCGCCCCAAATCGGTCAAAATCACGCGTTGACCGCTGGGTCTATCCGGCCACCACTCCATGCGGACATTTTCAAAATATTGTATGTAGCGACCATCGATAACTTCCACGCCTGAAATTGGCGCGCCAAAGAAAATACCGCCATTATTGGCATCGTAAAATTGCAAGAAAGCATAGCAAACCGAAAAGCCACTTTCAAACCCTCGACAGGTTGGACCTTCCTGTGCAATATCAGCCTGGGGCGCGCCGGGGACATATAGTAGCCTTCCCAATGGTGCAATGGCAACCAACTGCCCTTGCTGAGTATCCACCAGGTCGAAGCGAACTTTTTGAAAGTATTGAACGCGATTATCAGAGATCGGATCGGTAAAATCATCGGTGATGGGGTAACCAAAAAGGAGCAGCGGGTCAGCGGAACTATTGTACATGGCAAGAAAATCGCCCCAAATCCAATGCCCTGTTTCAGCCACATAGATCGAATCTGACGATTGCGCAATTGCTGCCCGGGATAGTCCAAAGACTACTACCGAGAGCAATAAGATAACCGTTAGAATCCGAAACGTTTTCATCTGACTTTATTATACGAAAATATTCGGCTATTCGCAATAGCCATCATTTTTTTGATCGCCGGGCGAATAAAAAGAATAATCCTGTACTTACAAGCCCCAACAGTCCTGTTCCAATCCAGGTAGCAGCAGGTGATATCTGATCATTCAATATCCCCCCAATTAATGGACCCAGGGCAGTGCCGATGCTCCAGGTAATAGTGTACAAGCTCATATAGCGCGCCCGCTTGTCTTCAGGGGCAAGGCGGGATACATAATTCGTGGTTGTGGGCAGAAGGATCATTTCGCCGATGGTGGCAATCACCATACACAACCAGAAACCCCAGAATCCCTGGCCAAAAGCTACCCCAAAGACAGCTACGGCATAGAATAACGCTCCCAAGGTCATCACAAAAGCAGGGGAATGTTTTTTTACTTTGCGGGTAATGAGTATTTGAAACAGGATGACCATAATGGCATTGGTAGTGGGAATGAAACCAAAAAGATCTTCAGAAATCCCAAAATTGGTTTTTACATGAACAGCCAGCAGCATCCAGAGCGCAGCCGAAGCCATGCGGTTGAAAGCCATAGCCACCAGGAAACCGATCAGGCTCCTGTCCTTTAAAGCGTCTGCATATCCCGATCCTTTTAATAGACTGTTCTCTTTTTGGGCAATCCCTTTTGGCATGGTTTCAATGGAGAAAACGAGGATCAATACTGCGCAAAGAAGCATCCCGATTCCTGTAACAGCAAAGGAGATCCGATATGACTGGGCTGCCAAGAAACCGCCAATGGCAGGACCTACCGCAACGCCAATGTTGTTACCCATGCGTAAAATGGAATAAGCTTCGATCCTCTCGTCTGCTGGAACCACATCGGTGATCATCGCATCCGAAGCAACCCGGTAGAGCGGGGTAAAAGCGCCATTGAGCGCCATCAAAAGCGCAAAAATCGGCAGCGTATCTGCCATGCGGAATAGGTACCAGGAGACCGCGCAGAATGCAAAGGAAAAAACAATCACCCACTTGCGCCCGAACCGGTCAGCGATGGCACCGCCAATGAACGTTGTGACAAGCCCAACCAGGGAGTTGATGGTGAGAATCCCGGTTACCGCGGTTAGGGGTTGATTAAGTTTTTCGCTGGCATACAGGGTGAGAAATGGCCAAACCAGGCTGTGAAACGTCCAAGCGAGCATCATCACCAGCGAAACCAGCCAGAACTGGCGCGAAAATGATCTATAGACAGCAGTAGCCCGGGAAATCACGGGGATAATTCTATCATGCACATGATTGACTTGAACCCACTATTCCGGTAAAGTGGAAGTAATTAATTTAGAGGAGGAATCATGTTAAAAGATTTTAAAGCTTTTGTCATGCGTGGGAATGTAATGGACCTGGCTGTCGGTGTGATCATCGGTGCCGCATTTGGGAAGATCGTTTCTTCCTTCGTTACCGATATTCTTATGCCACCCTTAGGACTGCTGCTTGGAAAAGTGGATTTCACTAATCTTTATCTCAGCCTCAGCGGGCAAAAGTATGCCAGCCTGGCCGAAGCGCAGGCAGCAGGTGCCCCAACCCTCAATTATGGGTTGTTCATTAACAATATTATCGATTTCCTGATCGTTGCGCTCGTCATTTTCATGCTCATCCGCGCGTTGACGAAATTGACCAAAAAAGAGGAGAAACCAGCTGATGTGACCACAAGGGATTGCCCTTATTGCCAAACCTCTATCAGCAAAAAAGCCACCCGCTGCCCAAACTGTACTTCCGAAGTAAAACCTGTTTAAAGATACACTCAAAAAAATCTCCCTCATAAGAGGGAGGTTTTTGATCTATATGCGTGATTTTGTCTTGCGGGTCTTTCCGGCTGTACTGCCCCCTCCCCGATAAGAGGGAGCCAGAATTTCATAGATCGTACAAATCCGGGTATCCAACATGCGGCTGCGAATACGCGCATCAAGGTCAGCAAAATTACTCGACATGGTGATGATCGTTGGCAGCTTGGCATTGTACCTCTCATTAAATATCTGATAAAGTTTCTCCCGCGCCCAGGGAGTGGCGCTCTGCGTTCCCAGGTCATCCAGGATCAATACCGGGGCAGATTTTACCCGGTTGAACATGCTGTCATAAGATATATTGCTGGTTGGGCTAAAAGTAGCCCGCAGATGATCCAGCAGATCCGGCACAACCACAAAGATAGGGTCGTCTCCCATCCCCTTGCGATAATTGCCAATGGCAGCAGCCAGGTGAGTTTTACCGCAGCCATATTGCCCGGTCAGTACAAGCCAACCCTGCGGGTTTTCCGCATATTCCTGGGCTGCCCTGAAAACATTCTCAAGATTGGATTGGGTTTCTGATTCAAGGCGTTCCGGTTCGCGCAGACTGAAGTTGCCGAAAGAACGATCACCCAAGAGCTGCAATTGATATACCAGCGGATCTTTGCTGTCTTTGATCGGAGCGCGGTAATCGGGCGCAGAGATGCGCACACGCGTGCAAAGATCCGGATCCTGCAGGCGTGAGCGGATGCGCTCATCCATATCTTCCATGGTGAGATTGGTGGTTACCACCAGCGGAAGTTTGCGGGCATAGCGATAATCGATGATCTGGAATAGTTTTTCATTAGCCCACTTCGTGGTGTTTTGTGCTCCCAGGTCATCCAGTACCAGCAGCCCTACATTGCGGATCTCCTCAAAGCGTTCTTCGAAGCTGGTGTCTTTTGAGTCAAATGAGTTTCGCAGCCAGTCCATCAAATCTGGTACTGTGAGGAAGAAAGTTGTCATGCCAAATTCTACACAGGCATTGGCAATAGCAGCCGCCAGGTGAGTTTTGCCGCAACCATAGGTTCCCATCAAGACCAGCCAGCCACGCGGGCTGGCGGCAAATTTCTGCGCCTGGCTGAGGGCATACTGCAGGGAATGGATCTGTTCATCCCCCAATCCCAACCTTCCCTGGACGGAGAATGAACTAAAGGTCATGTGTTTGAATGTTTCCAGATTGCTGGCGCTGTACAAATGCTGCTGCGCGTTGCGGTTGATCTCATTTTCCTTGCACACACAGCGAACCAGTTGACCAAAATCAGGGTCACTAACAGGCAGATCGCGACGCAACCATCCGATACCACCGCAGATCGGGCAAACCTCGTTTTCGCTTGATTTTTTGTTAATGGCGGATGAAGTCACCGAATTCTCCTTCACTATCCCGTTTGCGACCTTCCGCAGCGGTTCGTTGATCTTTTTCATTTCGCCCTTTCTCTTTCCATGTGTGCAGGATTGCTTCTATAAAACGCCAGTTGCGGGCATTGCGTTCCACTGCAATTTTTACCGCCTCTTCGATCCAATCAGCGGGGTATGTCTTTTCAGCATCCATCAGTGTGTCTGCCATCAGGGGTGTCAACAACCCAATATTCTGCTCATATAATGTAAATATATTCGGACGGATTTCACTAATCGGCGTACCCGCCAAACTGGATGAATCCGGCTGCCATTCACCTGAACCCAGCCCCTTGAGCAACGCAACACCACGTGGAGAATTGAGGAACAAGTAATCGCGACCATCCTTTTTCCCATGCAGCAACACCTTATCTGAGATCGCTTTTTCAATCGCAGTGTTCAAATTCGCTTCGTATAATTCGCGATCCAAACCAAAGGATTTGGTTACTATCTGTTCTTCCAATAATTCATCGAGTGTGACATAACCGGTATTCTCGTCACGGGTTTGCAGATACCAGAATACCAATAAGATCAGCTTTAATTCGTCCAAATCCACCATGCCCGGCAGTACTTCTGTAAAAAACTCGGGGGGGAGCTGGATATTGGTTTTAGCCTTACTGGAAAAACCTGTAAACTCCGGCATTTTCGCCTATTTCTTCTTCTTGTCAAATTCGCCGGTGAAGGTGGCGGCGTTTTCAAATTTCGCCAGGTTCTCCAGAAATACTAATTTGATCCCCGGATGGGTGGGACCGTTACGGTGTTTCGCCACGATCAGTTCAGCAATGTTCTTGCTGGTAGCTTCTTTATCCAACATATCGGGGCGGTGAATGAACATGACAATATCGGAGTCTTGTTCAAGGCTGCCGGACTCGCGCAGGTCGGAAAGCTGAGGTTTTTTATCGGTACGTTGCTCAACGGCTCGGTTGAGTTGTGCTGCAGCCAGCACTGGAACTTCTAATTCGCGTGCCAATACTTTTAGACTACGGGATATTAAGGAGACTTCCTGGACGCGGTTTTCAGAACGCCCATCACTTCCCATCAACTGCAAATAATCAACGATGATAAGGTCGAGACGTTTTTCCATATGAAGACGGCGACATTTTGTGCGCAACTGCAGCGGGGTGATGGCAGGGGTATCATCCAACCAGATGGGCGTGGTGGTCATGCTGTCAATTGCCCGGGTGAATGTATTCCATTCCTCGCCTTCAAGTTTACCAGTGCGCAGGCGTTGGGTATCAATGCCGGTTTCCTGCGCTATGAGGCGCTGCACCAGTTGCTCATTCGACATTTCAAGTGAGAACAAAGCCACATGTTTGCCATGTTTTTGAGCGGCGTTTTTGGCAACCGAAAGCAAAAAACCTGTTTTGCCTGAACCTGGCCTCCCGGCGATCATCAATAAATCTGATTTTTGCAGGCCACCCAGCAATCTGTCGAGGTCGGTTAGCCCGGTGGGGACGCCGAATATCTCATCATCTCTGCCAGATAATTCGTCCACATGGCTGTAATACTCGCTCAGTACTTTGTCGATGGGTGTCAGGTCATGCCGGATACGGCGCTCACTGAGACCGAAAACCTGCATTTCGGCTTTTTCAATGATATTGTCTACGTCCTTTGACTGGTCGTAAGCCAGCTTGGCCAGTTCATTGGCAGCTACAAGCATACGCCGCCGGATGGAAGCCTTCTCGACGCTCTGGGAATAGGACTGTGCATGCAGAGAAGTTGGCGTCTGATTCACCAGCGAGATCAGGTAAGCCTGACCGCCAATTTCAGTTAATTGATTATTGTTAGAGAGGTCTTCACTCACCGTGAGGATATCGATGGGAACGCGTTTTTCAAAAAGACGCACAAAAGATGCCCAGATCCACTGGTTGCGGATGATGTAGAAATCCTCCGCTTTCAGGATCTCGGCAATCTCAAAATACGATTCAGGATTGATCAGTACAGACCCCAACACAGCCTCCTCAGCCTCACGGCTGTATGGCTGCGATTGGATCTCAGTGGTGGTTGTCTGTTGCGGGGAGGTGAAATCGCTCATACCACTCTCTGCTTTCTTTGTAATGGATGATTTGTCGTTCAAACTCAGTTAACAGATGGCGGAGGGGTTGGATCATCGTCATCTGATTGATTTTTATCCTCTTGATCGAGGTCAACTTTTTGCATAAAGTCTTCAAATATACTGAGTCTTTTAGTAGATTCCCCACGTTCTGCCTCTATTTGATCCTCGCTGGAATCATCCTCACCAATTGTTTGAAGATCCTGTTCCGGAACAATCCCGGCAAGATCGAGTACTGCATGGGAGACAAGGATGGGCACGTGTGCCCTTACCGCTAAAGCCAACGAATCTGAAGGGCGTGAATCAATAAACGCCAGGTCGTCACCTAACTGGACTACCAGGTTGCCATAAAAGACATCCCCTTTTAGGGCAATTACCTCAACCCGCAGTAACTTACCTTTCAACTGTTCAATTGTGCGCATTAACAGATCATGGGTCTGCGGTCTGGCGATCTCTATTTCTTGCAGGGCAATTGTGATCGATTCAGCTTCGTAAGGGCCAATCCAGATAGGAAGGTAACGTTCAGCGTTTACCTCGCGCAACAACACGATGCGCTGCTGATTGGTGAGGCTGATGCGTACACTATCAATGGTAACTTCTACCAGTTCTGACATCAATACTCCATGAGGTAATCCTTCCCCTAGATATTATTCTAACACGCCGGTTTTATACCGCGCAATCAAATAATCAATGCTCAAGCAATTTTTAAGAATTGATGTTCAAGCACTTGCGTTTTTTAAGATTCGGGTATAATAGGTCAAATACAATTAGTTTTAGGATGTTGTTTCGTTATTTCAAAACCAGTCTACACACCGGGGAATCCTCAACATCAAGTGGCTGGTGTCATTTTTTTTCTGATTCGCGTAATTTTAGTTCCTTTTTTTTATATCGGCATGCAACAAGGTTTTTTTTTATCTTAACAATTGGGGTATGATTAATCAAGATGAAGCCAAGAGTATTACTAGTTGAAGGAAAACGAACTGACCACCCATCTTTTGCGGCCGGACTGACAAAAAAGGGATATCTGGTCGAAAGTGTGTTAAGTGGCGCAGCAGCCATTGAGCGGCTGGATCACATTACACCTGACCTGGTAATTATCGATGCTTCCTCAATGCGGACAAGTGGAAAGCGCATTTGTAACTCATTGCATGAAAAACAACCCATGTTACCGTTAATTCTGGTCATTGATAGCCACGCAGACCCTAATGATCAATATGGCGCCAATTCAGTACTGGTATTACCCTTCACCATGCAAAAACTGCTCAACCGCGTGAAACACTTGATGCCAGTGATGAATAACGGCGGACTGAAAGCCGGACCGTTCACGCTGGACGTGGAACAGCGCCGGGTCATCCTTGATGACAGCCAGATTCAACTCACGCCCAGATTATGCGCAATTTTTAAGATTCTCATTGAGCACGCCGGGGAAGCCATTAACCGGGAGACCTTATTCAAGGAAGCCTGGGAAACCGACTACACGGGGGACACTCGTTCTTTGGATGTGCACATGAGCTGGCTCAGGTTAGCCCTGGAAGAAAATCCGCGCCACCCGCGCTTCATAAAAACCGTGCGCGGGCTGGGTTACCGCCTGGATGTTGACGCAGAGACTCGTATCCGCTCTAATAAGCAATAACTGCGAAAACCACCTGTCGTTATTAAACTGTCTTCGAGAAACAACTGAGTTGTAAACATCGATCAGCATTACCACTAAAAAACACCCTGCAAATTTTGCAGGGTGTTTTTTATTTCCCTTGTTTATCCTCCGCCTGTTGGCCTTGGAGTAAACGTGTTCGTTGGAGAAGGCGTCTTGGTCGCAGTAGGCGGTGAATAAGTTGGCGTTTGAGTAGGAGTACGCGTGGGCGAGGAAGTTCTTGTCGGTGTGATCGTAGGCGTTTTTGTTACTGTTGGAGTTGCACTTGCTGTCCAGGTAACAGTAGGTGTAAAGGAGGCTGTCTTCGACGGAGTCTTTGAGGGCGTGAGCGTTATGGTTGGCGTCAATGTAAGCGTTGGCGTTTTACTTGGCGTGAATGTAAGTGTTGGCGTGCGTGTCATCGTGCTTGTCTTCGTAGGTGTGCGCGTTCGAGTTGGCGTCCTTGTAGGTGATGGCGTTCGGGTAGGCGTAATCGAAGGGGTTAGCGTTACTGATGGAGTCAGAGTAACGGAAGGCGTCAAGGACGGCGTCCGAGTTGGGGTTCTAGAGGGGGTTAAAGTCACGGATGGCGTAAGGGTACGGGACGGTGTTTGGGATGGGGTAAAGGTTAAAGTAGGAGTACTCGACTTCGTTGGAGTGAGGGTTTTAGTTGGCGTCCTTGTAATCGTTGGTGTTCTGGTTTTCGATGGGGTCAACGTAATCGATGGCGTCAGAGTAATGCTGGCCGTACGAGTGGGCGTCAGGGTGGCTGTGGTAGTCTTTGTTGCTGTACCAGTTCTGGTTGAGGTTAAAGTTATTGTCGGCGTCACTGTGCGGGTCGGGGTTTGAGTAACCGTTTCTGTTCTAGTAGGAGTATTTGTCACCGTTGCCGTATCGGTCGGTGTTGGTGTATCACTGGCAGTCGGAGTTGGTGTTTCAGGCAAAGTCGGAAGTGCAATTGATGGTGGAACATTGATAACCCTGGAAACCCGGAACCTCTCAACAATGGCTTCGCGGTATGAAGTCAGGTGATACCTGTTCCAATCTGCCTTAATGTAAGGAGTTAACAATGGATGGTTAAAATCAACCGATACAATTACGCGGTCATTAGGTCCTCCTGCATCTTCGGCAAGCGCTCCACTACTTAATAAAGTACATTTCGAGTAATCTTCAAGCGCTTCCCCCCCCATTTTAGATGGATAGAAAACGTAATCAGGAACACCGCCACCGTCTGCATCGCGGCTGGAACAAATAACAATTTTTAAGAAACCTGAATCGGTGAAATAGGTCATATCACCCAGGTATGTGGGAAACTTGGTAGGATCATCAAAAAGTGCAAGGGTTGAACCAAAAGCAACATCATATATGGAGTTCAAGCGGGCATAGTCAATTTCAGCGATTCTATTACTACCATCACAGCCGGCATCTGCTCCACCATCACCACCGTTTGCCGGCAGATTGGCTGCTGCACAATAGGATGAGTCGTATTGACCGGTGGCGGCATAACGGACAGCGCGTCGAGCCACGTTTTGAACCATTAACCAGGCAGAAAACAAGAGGGATGCATCAATAATCAAAAAAACTAACATCAGGAAAATAGGCAATGTAAGAGCAAATTCTACAAGTCCTTGCCCTTTTTTCCTATGCCGATTCGGATAGAGCCATCTTGGTTTTTGTATGATTAGCATAATAACCTCTCCGCTCCTAACGTGACAACCTTGTTGCAATATTATTAGCAATAGCCAGAAAAACCTTATTTAATTGACTCGCATTTGGGACAGCATAATAAGTTCCTCCGCCCCTGTCAGCGCCATACTTCAGCAGAGTTTCACCCGGAGGGGGATAATTATTATCAACTTCATACTGGGTTCTGTTGGTAATATTTGTACCTTCTCCAATAGTGTAAAGCAAGGCACCTTGTCCCCCGGTAGTTCCGGTTAGAAAATCGACCATATCCCTTGCATAATCATCAGGATCAAAGGTGGCTGTGTTTGAAGATGGGTGCCTTCCTGCGAGGCGAGCATCCTGATCAACGCAATAGCGGGTTGTATAACCAAAACCCGGGTAGGAACCCGGCGGATCCCAGGTGTAAGCCGGGCAGAATGGATCACCAGAGTTAAGAATTGTCTGATTATATTCACTGCCATCGCTTTCAAAACCTGCATTGGTAAACCCATCTGTCAGCCAAACAACAACCCAGAGGGCATCCTGTCGGCTTGGAGGTGTTGATCGCGGAAAGTGACCTGGATAAAGACCACCTAACAGATTCGCAGCTACCTTCAGCCCTCCTCCACTATTAGTGACCATCCACCCCCTTGGGTCAGGAATATCGGTGGGATCACTGGGGTCAACCTCCATAAGGGGCGACCACAACCCCCAATATGATCCATCTGAGTTGTAGGATCGGCAAGGACCTTCATCGGCAAGTGCAGCTGCAGCCCAATCACCAGGCTCAAATTGACACGCACGTTCTCCAGCATAAACCATGAGATTTTCCAGGGTGCTGTCAATTAACGCCTGATTACTGGACATCTCCAATTGAACTTTCGGGAAACGGTCATAAGTTACAATGGCAACCCGGTCATATCCTTCTGTTACGCCATCAGAGAGGAAGAGATGATCCACCAGGATCTTGGCTGCATCCTTGATCTCTTCCATCGGATGGCATTCGCCCGGATAACCATCCGTGCCAGTGGGGTCAGTGTTATTGCATTCAAAGGGATCGGCTTCACCGCCGCCCATATTCTGCGCCATTGAACTGGAAGTGTCAATTAACAGTACCAAATCGACGGATGCTGCTTCAGAGATGGCATCTACGGTTACAGGTACTGTTTCAAAACCGAGAATGGGGAGGAAAAATAATCGAACATCTTGGGTTACAGTAACCCGGACCACCTTTTTTGGAGGGGTTGTGCATAATTCAGGATCCCCCGAAATAATGGCGTTTTCGCAGGCTTCGATTTGAATACTGACGACATCGTCAACACCATTCAAATTGAGGAATTGTTGGGCTTCCTTAACAATATTAGCAATGGTATAGCCTTCACGGAATTGGCTAGTGGCAGAGAGCGCAGCAGCATCCACTGCCCTGCCAAGCCTGGAGTAAGCCACAAAAATATCACCCAGGTCTATAGCTAGACCGATAATTCCAACGATTGCCACAAAAAGCAAAATGAAAAGAAGCAGGATTTGTCCCTTTTCTTTGCGGGCGGTTATTTTCTTAAGATATCTTTTGACCATACTCCCCCTAATCCGTTGGTGTGGGTTCAGCGCCCGATACTGGCATGATCGCATACCCGTAAACAGGAATGGGGTCAGGTATGCCAAAGATACGCCAGAAACCCAGGATATGGTTGTAATTATAATAGATCTCTACCAGCACCATCCCTGTGTCTGGCGCAGTGTTGTCCAATCTTGCTTCCATCGCTGCGCTGGAAAAGTGGGAGGACTGACCTGGATACCCTAATCCAAGGGAGCGATAATAACTCCATCCAGCGTCCCCCGCAGGAAAACGGGTAACAACTCCATTGTGGATACTGAATACAGAAACTACTACATCATCGCCATCCGCGGGTTGAAGGCGGATCGGTGACAATGCTCCTTTATCCTGGTCTATTGCTGGTGGAGCAGGATTCCGCCCAAGTTCAGCTCCCTCGACAATGATATCAACATTTTTAAAGTAACTTAAAGAGGTGCAAAAAGGCACCGGGCAGGAAGCCGAAGCTGTTCTAACAAATGGTTCGTCATTGCTCGCAAAGCGTGCACCTGCCCTGGCAGCATCGACAACGGTTGTATATTGGTTAAGTAAATTTCCGAATTCGACTGCTCCAGTAAGCATTACTAGTAATATCATCAGAACCAAAGACAACTCTACAAGGCTTTGGCCTTTATTCCTACGGTTTTTGAAGAAGTAGTACTGCTTATGATTCATTGAACTCTTTTAACCATCCATTTTTTAATGGAATTTCCCTTTATAAGTCAAAATTCATATAATACAACTGGTTAGATTATACAACGTCCTCTCTCTTTTTTTGAGTTTTACAACAAATTTGTTAATCCGCTGAAAGGTGCTCATTATCTTTCTTTTTTTGCCCCCACAAAATTGGCACGATAGGTGCCAGCATTGCACTCGAAGTTAATAGCCCCGCCATGATGGACACTTGTTTTGCCACCACCCCAACGATCGGACCTCCCACCGTCTGGCCAATGGCATCCACCTGGCTGCTAAACGAAAGTACGGTGGCTCGCACATTGGAAGGGAGACGATGATTCACCCAGGTGGTGTAAATGGGGTAAATGACCTCACGGCTAACCCCGATGATCAATACCAGGAATAGCGAGACGATCAGGTTGCCAGCCAAGGCAAAACCTAACAGAGCCACAAGGAGGATGGTGCTCAAACCCATCAACATGCGAACAAGCGAGGTCATCGCCTCATGATCAATGCGTGTTTCAACAGCTTTTGTAGCTACCACAGCCAGACTCATCAAAACAATTTTGAATGCAGCATTCCAGAAAACCGCGCTCATTTCAGGGCTGGCATAGGCAGGTGAAAACCAGCCAGCACCCGGGATGGTGAAGGATTCCAGGATGTGTGCCTGCCATAATCTGTCATATCCTTCGCTGTAAAACCCATAGAAAAATCCGGCGGCAAGGATCCCGATCAATGCAGGTCTCAATTTGGCAGTAGAGATACCATCTTTGAATGTCCCTGCAAATTGCCGACAACGTTCACCGGGGCTCATCGGTTGCTGTTGGTATCGCTGCTCCGGCATGAACAGGGTTAGGTACGCTCCCAGGGCTAAAAACAATACTCCTCCAGCAAGGATTGGCGCACGTATCGAAAGCATGGCTATCAGAACACTGGCAACTGTTCCAACGATGCCTCCCCACTGATCCCAGCGGGCTGCCCGGATGAATGCCAGCCCGGCATTCTCCTCACCAATCTCATCGCTTATCCACGCCTGGGTGGCGCCACTAGTAAAGGTGTACCCCAGCGCCCAGAGCCCTTGCGCCAGCATGATCACCCAGAATACCGGCCAACTACCATTGATCAGGAACGCCAGTCCGATGAGGAAAATGCCAATGATGATGGAAATACGCCGGCTGATACTATCCGCCACAACTCCAGTAGGTATCTCAAATACAAAAATTGACGCTTCCAAAGCCGTCCCCACCAAAACCAGTTGCAGCGGATCCAGTTTGGCGATAAAAATGTAATACAGTAAATTAACTGTAAATATTAGCGAATACAGCGCCGAACTGGTAAAACTCAAGGTGAAATAAACTGCCAGGGGGGAGTGTTTTTTACGCAACTTAATTACCGGCAAAAAGGATGATCAGGAGGGCAGCGGCTGCACCTGCGCAAGTACACAGGATATTTACCACGTCATTGTTCATCCATGTCTTCCCTTTGACCAATTCAGTATTTGCTCCGCACCAATGCTGCGGGTTTTTTTCAGTTTCTTTTCTACATTGCGGGCAGTAATAGATCGCCTGCAAGATTGCTCCCAATCCTGAATCCACCAGGCTGCCGGCAATCCCGCCAACGGTTATTACAGTCAATACAAACCTTGCGGGTTGTTGTGCGGCATAAGGGTCAAACAGGGCTCCCGCCAGACCAATGACAAGGGCTCCAAGGATGGTAGCGGCCATGCCAAGCCATGAAACAGCTCCGGAAGTACCCGCTTCTACCTTTTTCATTGTGGTAATCATCCGAGGAAGTTTGCGGGATAGTGACCCCAGTTCAGTCGCCCAGGTGTCTGCATTTGCAGCCGCAAAAGCGGCGCAAAATCCGATCCAGGGCAGCGGACTTAGCGGTAGAAAGAAGTGAAGGATCACGAACAACCCGGCAAGACCGCCGTTTGCCAGCACCTGCCAGGCATCCCTTTTTGACCCCTTGGAATACTTTTCTTCAGCTGCTTTTTTTTGTTTTCGTAACAAACGGGATAAGCCGCTGGAAGTAAGAAAGAATACCATCAAGACAATTGCCCACCGCAATCCGCCCAATCCAAATACGACCGTGCCAAGTCCAAACGCAGCCAGGGCGCCGCTCCGCGAAAGCAACTGCACACGGTATGCCAGGATGGCAATCACTCCAGCAGCCAGCAGACCGAAAATTATTTGTAAGGGGTGTATTGTCATAATCTCTTCAGAGAATGAATATCAAGGCAGCAATCAATAACAAGATTGGCGTCAGCACTCCACCTGCCCAAATTAGCTGCGAAACTGGCTTCGAATCTTCCTTTTGAAATAGATAGGCTCCCCCGATGAGGCTGAAAGCATAGAGGAAGATACCGATGATAGGAAGGATGAGCATGCGCGAGGCAGCAACCGGTTCCAGGGGAATGCCTGTAGCATCATACCCTAAAGAGATCATCGTTCTACCGGGAATGACGATGCTTACAAGTACCAGTAAAAGAAACCACAGACCAAAACCCAGGGGAATGGTCACCCGCGCCAAACGATCAGCAAAAACACCGCGGAGGAAAACAGCAGGTTGTGACGATTGCGGCTTGATCGGAGAAAGCGTGCCCATCTCGATCGTCCGGTTGAATCTTTGGATGAAATCATCCTTCTCTTCAGGAGACAAGATGACCACCTGGTCCATGGTGGCCACAATGACAAGATTAGCTGCTGAAGACCCGATGAATTCCACGATGCCCAGATCTGGGTGCTCACTCTTTCCCAACATTGCACCTGGCAATGAAAAAGCCGGCAGTTTCACAGGAATTTGCAGATCTTCAACCGGACGCACCCACTCCACTTCGGAAAGAGGAATATCCAACTTGCGTAATCCCCAGCGGATGCGCAGGCCATCTCTTTCCAGGTCGTAATGCGCATGCAATAAGGCATAGCCGCGATAAGCCAGGAATGGGAGGCTGGCTAATAAGATTAATGCCCCACTCAAATAGAGGATGAGGTTGATCCCGCCCGGCTGTTGAAAAGCCAGGACCAGTAAAAACCCGGCTCCCCCAAGCATGAATAGAATAACAATCCCATGGAACAATAGCCCGGGAGTACGTTTTGGGAGAAAAGTTCGTGTTTCGCTCATTGAAGCCAGGCTTATTGGAAGCTATCGCGCAAACTGCGGCAAACCAGATCTACCTGGTCTTCGGTCATCCTGCCGGAAAATGGTAATGCCAACCCACGGTTACCAAGGTCTTCAGTCACGGGGTGATCCCCCAACTGGTAACCAAACTGCTCGACCAGGTAGGGCTGCAAATGGATAGGCAAGAAGTAGGGACGAACAGGTATGCCGGAGGCATTCAGCCTGGAAGCGATGGCATCGCGGTTTAAACCCTGATCAAACCGTACCACATACACAAACCAGGAGATGCGGGTAGTATCGGGTACAAGCACAGGGGCATTAACACCGCGAATCTCTGCCAGGCGCTCGCCGTACCAATCAGCTACCTGTTGGCGTTTAGTCAGCAATTCCTCAATGCGGTCCATCTGAATACGACCCAGCGCCGCGCTCATATCGTCCATGCGATAGTTGTAGCCCATATAAGTGTGCTGCAGCCAAGTATCTCCGGGGGCACGCCCCTGGCTACGCAAGGCGCGCATAAAATTGGCGGCTTTATCGTCGTTAGTGACGATCATTCCGCCCTCGCCCGTAGTGATCTGCTTGTTGGGATAAAAAGCGAATACCCCGTATTCGCCAAACAGACCCGTCTTTGTGCCTTTATACTCTGCTCCAAGGGATTCGCAGGAATCCTCGATGAGCTTTAGATTATGTTTTGTTGCGATTTTTTTCAAGGCATCATAATCTGCTGGCTGACCAAATACATCCACTGCCAGGATGGCTTTCAGTTTTCCCGGGTTTTCTGCACCTTTACGCGGCAGCCACTTCCGCGCTACTTTTCCTCCCTTTTCCAGGTCGGCAATGGCCTGTTCGACCAGTTCAGGGCGAAGGTTGCCGGTCTGCGGATCAACATCCACAAAAATCGGGATAGCCTTTTCAAACAGCAGTACATTAGTGGAAGCAACAAATGAAAATGGTGTGGTAATCACCAGGTCATTCTGTTTGATACCGGCAGCACGTACGCACAGATGCAGACCGGCAGTGCCGGAGTTCACTGCAATGGCATGCTTCGCTCCCACATAGGATGCCATGCTGGCTTCGAACGCATCGATCTGGGGACCCATACTTAAATTTGGCGTTAGCAATACCTCCATCACAGCTTGGCGTTCTTCATCCGTGATATCAGGGTTTGACATAGGAACCAGGAATTTGTTTATCATGGGGTCAATTTTACTCTTTCTAAGCTGCCAACTCTTGCAGGGTTTTGCGGATCTCATCCACCGCTGTATCCAGAGGTACTATCCAGGCATCTCCGCCTGAACGTTTTTTCAATTCCACTCCCCCGGTTTTTAATGCCCTTTCGCTCACGGTAATCCGCAGCGGGCAGCCGATGAGATCGGCATCATTGAATTTTATCCCGGCTGATTCTTCGCGGTCATCCACCAGTGGTTCCAGACCTGCCATAGTTAATGAGTGCTCCAACTGCTGGACAACGGGGTACACATCCACTTGCTTGCCCGGAAGCACAACCATATAGATCGCAAACGGAGCAATACTCAACGGTAATTTCATGCCTTTTTCATCGTGATGTTCTTCCACGGCACAGGCAAGCAGCCTACCAACCCCAATGCCATACGATCCCATGATCACCGGATGCAGCGCCCCATTTTGATCGGTGAAAGTGCAGCCCAATGAGTCACTGTAACGCGTGCCTAATTTGAAGATATTACCCACTTCCACTCCTCGCTCAAGCCGCAAGGGAGCACCGCAATTCTCACAGGCTTCGCCAGCGGTGACCGAAGTGATATCAGCAATGATGTCCGCGCTAAAATCCCTGGCGAAATTTACGTTACGCATGTGGAAACCGGCTTCGTTGGCACCCGCTACCAGGTTTGGTGATTGTGGAATCAACTCGTCAACGATCACCATCACTTTTTTAAGACCAATCGGGGAGGCATAACCGGGCACTGCTTCAACTTTGCGGATCTCCTCTTCAGTTGCCGCACGGAGTTCTTTGGCCTTGAGCAAATTCGCAACTTTAGTCTCGTTGACTTCATAATCGCCGCGGACTACGGTAAAAATGAATTTCTCTGTGGTGCTTCCAAACTCATCGGCTACTTGTGCCATGAAAAACACAGCTTTGGCAGTTTTTGATGTCGGAATTTCGAGGAAGTCAGCCAATTCAGCAATGGAAGATTCCCCAGGGGTAGCAACTTTTTCAATAGGCAAGAGGATTTCCGTTTGAGGGACTGGCTTTCGTGCCCTGGCTACCTGCCGATTGGCAGAAGAACCGCAGGCATCACAGAACAGGAGGCTGTCTTCGCCGATAGCAGAAAGATACATATATTCGTGAGCCATCTTACCGCCCATCATGCCGGTATCCGAAAGAACCGCCACAGCGGGTACGCCGCAGCGGTTGAATATGCGGAAGTAAGCCTCATAGTGTGCCTGGTACTGGGCATCCAGACCGAACCAGTCAGCATCCAGGCTGTAGGAATCAAGCATGGTGAATTCACGGACACGGATGAGACCTGCCCTCGGCCGGGGATCATCACGCCACTTGGTTTGCAGATGATAAATCAGCGCCGGCATCTGGCGGTATGACTTAATCAGACCCCGCACCAGATCAGACACCACCTCTTCGTGGGTCATCGCCAACACCATGTCGTGGTCGTTCTTATCTTTGAAACGCCCCATCTCGCTGCCAATTTGATAATACCGTCCGGTTTCCTTCCACACATCGGCGGGCTGCACCACCGGCATACAGATCTCCTGACCGCCAATGGTATTCATTTCTTCGCGCATGATGGCCATGATCTTTGCCAGGCTGCGCTGCGCCAGCGGCAGGTAACTGAAGATACCCGCACCCAACTGCCGCATATACCCGGCACGCAGGAGCAGTTGGTGGCTGGCAGTTTCACTTTCTACAGGGATTTCTCTTAACGTCTGACTGAATAAATGCGAGATCCGCATGTTGATGTGTCCTTAATCCATTAGATCAAAAGCAGCCAGCCGGCAGCAGCCCGGAACAGAATTGGCGCGATGACATTCCCGCTCTTTCGCATGACCCAACCCAGCAGCAACCCCTGCACGGCTGCAATTACCAGAATTTGCCAGAAATCAGCTAATGGGCTTACCCATAATCGACCGGGTAGTTGCCAGAGAATAAACAACCCGACGGTTGCCAGCCAGCCCCAGGTTGACCCAAGCAGGGCGATCATGCGTGATTGAATGTAACCGCGGAAGATGGTTTCTTCCGCCGCTGCAAAGATCAACCAGACAAGGAGAAGGCTCACCTGCTCACTGGAAACGCCACCTAATAGTGCTGTGAACTTGCCGCGTAAAAAAAGGGTTACCAGCGCCAGCAGTAGCCCAAGTGTGGCACCCGGCTTTAAGTTTTCCTTGCTCCAGCCAAAGCTCTTAAAAGGTTGCCCACGAAATACGAGTGCCAGGATGAAAGGAATCAGGCACACAACGGCGAGGAGCATATGTTCCGCCAGTTCACCCCCTGCGAAAACTGCCGCTGCTTTTTTGGCAAAATCAAAAACAGGATTGGTGAAATACTGAAAAGCAACCAAATAGATCAATGCAAACAATGAAAGCGCAAAAGTTGCTTCCCTCTGCGGGAAGCGATATTCAATTTGGCGAATCTTTTTGAGCAATGGACTTACCCCGACAATCATTGTGACTGCGATTGCTCCAAGCCATTCACTTGCATAACCCAACCAGAATTTGATGTCCAATTTTTTCTAGTCACCCTTCGCAATTTTTCGGATCTTTTTTCCTACTTGAGGTTCAACTGGCTCTCCGGATGGCGTAGAGTTCTCGGTCTTTTTTTCTTCCAGGTGAAGATCAACGGTTTCTTCCATACGCACCTGCCCGCGCAGGAAGGCTCCCTCCTCGGTGGAGAAAGCTACAACTACCACATCCCCCCAAACTCGCCCGGTCGAGCGGATTTCCAGTTTTTCTGCCGTGATGTTCCCTTTTACTGCCCCCGCCACCACCACATTATTGGCACGCAAGTTCTGGCAGCTTATGCGCCCGGTTTCACCAATCACCACCAACCCGCGGATGGAAATCTCGCCTTCAAAGGTCCCCTCAATGCGTATGCCGCCCTTGCCGCCTAGGTTACCCGCCCAGTTAATGCCAGGACCCAGCACTGAGGTTACTCGTTCGATAACCGGTTGTGCTTCCTGATTGTTTACAGGAGTCTTTTTAAACATGCATTCCTCCGCAAAAGAATTTATTACATAGAATACTCTACTTCAATTGATTATCCAACAGGCCAAATTGCCCCGGCACGGACAACACCATTCTCTGGCACGTCGGTCTTAACCACTGCGCTGTTGCCAACCCGTGCGCCCGCGCCAACAGCGACATGCAGGTTAATGGTTACACCCATCCCCACCAATGAACGTTCATTAACGGTCACGGCTCCGGCAAGGATTGCTCCGGGCGAAATATTGACAAAGTCACCCAATACACAATCATGCGAGATGATCGCCCCGGTATTAACGATGCACCCGAATCCGATTTTGACCTGGCTGCCAATATAGGCGTTGAAGAATATCTGCCCGCCATCCCCAATTTCAGCGCCGGGTTCAACGTATGCTCTCGGATGGATTACGGTCGGGCAGGTAAATCCGGCTGCCTTCAATTTCTCATATACTGCCAGCCTTGGTGTAATGCTGCCGATGCCTCCTACCGCATTGATAGATTTATCAATTCCTTTTTGCCGCAGTTCAGAAAGCAGCTCACCGCCGCCCAGGACCGGTATATCGATTACCTTTGTGCCGGCTGCAATTCCATCGTCCAGGATGCCGGCAATCGTGTATTTGCCCTCGGCGCGAATCAGGTCAATCAAGGACTTGGCATGCCCCCCGCCGCCATAGATAATCAAAGTGTTGGGGTCGCCAGTGACCACTAAAGGTTTTTCTCTGGCACGAATGAGCGATTCGGTCACCAGTTGATCTGTGGGCAGCGTTGCCAGGTCAACCCCGTGCTGGCGTGCCAACGCCAATGCCGGTTGGGTAATGCGCAGCCCTACTGGAACCTCATCCTTTTGCTCGCGGGATACTTCTTTTTTTACTTTTTGCTGCGGCAGTAAAACATCCAGGGTAATAGCAATGACACAAAAGGGTTGCCCGGCTGCCAATGTTTCACCTTCCTTAAGTGCAAGACCAAGCACGAAACCATCCTGATCGGCGGTTAATTCCAGCGTCGATTTGGTGGTTTCAAATACCGCCAGGATTTCATCCTTCTTTACTTTTTGCCCATTTTTTACAAACAACTGCGCCAGAACGGATTCGTTTTCATTGGGGTTTACCAACGGAACATACACCTGGGTAAATTTATCCATTTTTACCTGCCTGTTTTTTCACTGCGTTTACAATATCTTCAATTTGCGGCAAAGTAGTGCTTTCAAGTGTCGAGGCTGCCGGAACTGGTGTGTCCATCGAGGCAACCCGGGCAACCCCCTTGAGGCGATCACCCAACGTTTCGGAAACCCTGGCTGCCACTTCAGCGCCCCAACCGAGTGTGCGTGTTCCTTCCTCAACCACCACCAGGTGCCCGGTTTGCCTGGTTGATTCCGCCAGCAAGTTTGTTTCGAAGGGGGACAATTTGGTTGGGATGACCAGCCGGCAGAAAATCTCATGCTCATAAGCCAGCTTTGTCAGTGCTTGTAAGCAGAGTTCACTCATAAAGCCATAAGCTGTGAGAGTACAAACGGGGGAGGGCGCTCCCCTGATCTCAAGGAATCGGACTGGAAATTGCTTATCCTTATCCATCCCTTCATATTTTTCAGTGATGGTGAAATCCTGCAGTTGATCTTCTATTTTCAAAGGCAGTAAATACTGCAGCTTATTCTCGATAAAGAGCACCGGATTGTTGGTGTGCATAATCAGATCTACCAGCTGATCTCCCGGTTCGATAGAACCGGAGGGAAGAAAATGATTTGGTGCTACAACGGTCAGCCCAGGAACGCCTAAATACAGTTTCTCCAGCGTTTGCGAATGCGTCGGGCCATATCCGCGCCGACCGCCCATGGGAGTGCGGATCACCAGGGGAACTTCGACGGTATTGTTGTACATCCAGCGGAACTTGGAGATATGGTTGATCAACTGATCCGCCATGAGGGTGGTGAAGTCGCCAAACATCGCTTCTAATACCGGGCGGAACCCACGCAGTGCCAAACCGGCAGCCACTCCCGCCAACCCGGCTTCTGAAATGGGCGTTGTGATCACCTGCAGCGGGTATTGAGTGGAGCATCCTCTGGTTACCTTGAAAGCCCCGCCGTAGGGATCCAGGATATCTTCTCCTAGCAGGAGCACGCGAGGATCAGACCCTAAAGCACGCAGCAGCCCGGCATTGAGTGAATCCAGTACTGTGCGGCTCATGCCGATGCTCCTTCAAACTGTGCCGGTGGATCAGCCAATGCCAATTCGAAGGCGTTTCGCACTTCCTCTTCGACCTGCTGAGTGACAAGGCTGATCTCGTGCGCTGGCAACCGCTGCCCGGATATCTTCAGCGGATCGCGTTCAATCCTCAATTTATCCAGTTGAACCTGCGAACGAGTATCGTCTCCCTTGGAATGGGGACCAAAACGCACGGTATTCAAGATCAAAGCCCGAGGCGAGATATTTTCGTGGACTTCCGCATACAATTGTGCAGCTTCTCCTGCAATTTCCAACACATCACTGGTATCCAGCTCCACTGCCGGAATGCCAAAAGCCTCAAAACGTTTGGTGATGCTCCCGGCCAGCGCTAGTTCTGAAGGGGTGGTCTGGGCAATATGATTGTTTTCAACTACAAAAAGCAAAGGCACCTGCCATAAACTGGCCATGTTGAAAGCCTCGTAAATCACGCCTTCGCCAAATGTGCCATCGCCCAAAAAAACCGTGACGGAGGTATCTTTGCCTTTTCTTTTTTCCGCTAGCGCCATGCCGGTTGCAATTGGAACAATGCCGCCCTGCACTCCATTGGAATACAAGTTGCGCCAGTGGATATGCTGCGAGCCGCCGCGCCCGCCTCCGATTCCGGTGCTGCGTCCCATCAACTCGGCAAACAACGCGCGCATATCACCGCCATAAGCCAGGTAGTGCCCATGGCAGCGGTGATTGGTTACAATCACGTTATCCGACAGCATCTGCGAGATGACCCCCACTGCATTGGCTTCCTGCCCCATTGAGGTATGCGTGGTGCCGGAAAACAAGCCGCGTTTGAACTGGTCAAGAACGGTTTCCTCGAACCGGCGGATGCGCAGCATACTGCGGTAATGCGTTAATTCCAGGTCGGTCACTATTCGCTTTCTTTCAAAATGGCATTAAATCGCCATAGAATACTCTTCCAGGGTTCGGGTACGGTACCAATGCCAATACGTGCCCCAGTGACTACACGCGAGTCTGGCACTGGAGGTGCTTCCTCGATCCACAAACCGGCACTGTTGGTCGTCAAATCGATCCCATTCATGGCACCGGAAATCTGAAGTGCCTGGCAGATCTTGGCGGGACCGTTGCACCATTCTTTTTCAGGTCTGCCGGCGCGGTTGGCTGTAATAATTTCAGTCCCTTGCAGTGGTATGATCGCCCGCAGCAACACTGCAGCCGGAAATCCAACTTCCCCGGTGACCACATTGAGCAGCCAATGCATGCCATAAGTGAAGTATATGTATGCCCTGCCGGCTTCGCCATACATCACTTCCGTTCGGGGAGTTTTTCCGTGGCGGGCATGGCACGCCAAATCTTCCTCACCGCGGTAAGCCTCGGTTTCAATGATGATACCGGAAACGCGCTGGTCACCTACTTGCCGCACCAAGTGCATCCCCAGCAGGTCGCGAGCCACAAGCGTTACTTCCCGTTGATAAAAACGCTGCGGCAAGTTTGACATAGAAGTATTATACCCAAACAAAAGGGGGCTTTAAACAAAAAAGACGCCGCGGCATCTTTTGGTGGTTTAGCTTTGGTCTGGCATGATTTCGCGCTCAAGAGTAGCTTTTAAACCCTCAAGCAGGCTGGTTTTCGGTACATAGCCCAGTTTTTCGCGCGCCAGCGTGAGATCCGCACACAACCGGCTTAATCCACCCTCGTTGCGCGGATTATACACGATCTCCGGGTGCCCCCCGGTAACCTCTGTGGCAAGCCGGGCAAGATCTTTAATGCTTACCTCGGTGCCACTGCCAACATTGATAGTTAGCCTGTTCACTTCAGGAGCAATTGAGGCTGCCGCCATGGCATTGACCACGTCATCCACATAAACATAGTCTCGTGTCTGCTCACCGTTGCCATGGATAACAATGGTGCCGTTTTCCCATGCCTGGCGCAGAAAGTTGGGGATTACCGGCGTATGCACGGGGGGATGATGCTGCCCCGGTCCGTAGGCATTGAAAACCCGCAGGCACACAGTTTCGATCCCCCAAAGATCGCCAATGGATTTGGTGTAGTATTCGGCCGCCAACTTGGAGACGGCGTATGGGGAGCGTGGATTGGGAATCGCTGTTTCCGTCACCGGTTGCACCGACTGATTGCCATAAACTGTTCCCGAGGAGATCAGCACTACACGCCTTACGCCGACATCACGCATAGCTTCCATCAAAGTAACTGTGCCGCCAACGTTCACCTGGTTGTATTCACGCGGGTAGAGGACGGATTCTGGCACGATCACACGCGCCGCAAGGTGATAAACGCAATCGACACCCTGCATGAGCGTCCATAACTTTGGGCGGTCATTAACATCACCGCGGGTAAATTGAACTGCTGGAATTAATACTTTGGGGTCTCCAGTGGAAAGGTCATCCACCCCGAGCACAGTGTGCCCCTCCGCGGCTAATTTATTGGAAAGCGCGGAACCTAAAAAGCCGGCTGCCCCCGTAATCAAAAATCTCATTATCATGTCCTTAAAAATGTTTCTAGATTATAGCACGCGGGTTCAGGATGAACCTTTCAATGACTTTTCTTTTCCAGGATCGCTTTCTTTTCTTCCGCACTGATAAATGCGGTAGTGAGTGCATTCTGCTGCGCCTGCCAGCACTGCTCACGGGTCAACCTTGCCAACGGCGCAGCAACATCGTATTCATAATGTAAATCGATGGCGCTGATGCCCGGATCATCCGTGTTAATTGAGGCGAGCAATCCCTCCTCTAGGAAGAAGCGCAGCGGATGAGATGGATAATCCCTGACCGTGCTGGTTTGTACATTGCTGGTCAGGTTGCACTCGATACCGATACTGTGTTCACGCATGTAGTCGATGAGCTCCTGATCCTCGGGGGCGTGGACGGCGTGCCCAATACGTTCTGCACCCAGGTCCTGGATGGCTTGCCAGATGGATGTCGGACCATCTGCTTCGCCGGCGTGAACCGTGATGTGCCAGCCGGACTGGCGCGCCAATTTGAAATGTTCAACAAACAATCCTCCCGGGAAGTGCGCTTCATCGCCGGCGAGGTCCAGCCCGCAGAAAAAGTCTTTGTGCACCAAAAGGGCTTTCAATTCCTTAAAAGCGATTTCCGGTCCGTAATGGCGTGAGAGAATGCCTATCTGGTAGGCGCGAATGGCAAAATCGTGTTCGCCGCTTCTGACGCCATCGGTGACAGCTTCGATCACTCCCACGGGATCCAGCCCGTGCGCTTCAGCCATAAACCACGGGCTGTAACGCAACTCAAGGTAGTCCAATCCTTCGCTGGCGGCATCCTCTATATTTTCGTAGGCAATCCGCCGGCAGGCAGCATAATCCACCAGTACTCCGGTCATCCACTCGAATTTCTCAATGAACTTCATCACCCCCGGCTGCGGAGTGGAAACCTGGACGAAAGGTCGCAGTCCTTCCAATGTTTTTGCCGGCAGCGGCAGGTTATGCTTCAGGCCAAGATCCAGGATGGTCTCGAGGCGAAGGCTGCCATCCAGGTGATGATGCAGATCGATCAACGGTAATTGTGGATTGATCATGGATTCCATAATTATTCCTCTTTCAGTGTCACCAGGGTAATGCCGCGGTCTTTACAGTATTTGATCAATTCGTCCACAATTTCATCCGGCGGATAAGTGAAATACAGTGTGCTGGGCGAGACTTCCCCTTGCAGTACCATACCTCCCCAGGTGATCCATTCACCCTTGGGCAGGTGGTTAACTAATTCTTTAAAAGAATCTGACCCGATCACAGAAACCTTGATTATCTCAGTAGCAGTAAAAGTATTCTCTGCATTCAGGATTTCATCAAAACTCTTCTGGCGGTTGGTTCCCGCAAGCAATGTGAATACCCACTCACCGTCCTTTTGCCAGCTAAGAAGCTCATATCCTTTGAACGCCAGTGGGTATTTTTCCGCCAGGGCGCTCAACTCAAGGGTGGCGACCCTAACCGCTGTGGGGGATTTCTGTGGGACAGTAATCGCGATTTCTGTTTCAAGCGTCACTTCCAGCGAAGGCGTTGGTTGGTTGGCATTCAGCAGTGACCAGGATGAACGCGTTGCCGTTCGCTCGCAGGCTGCGAGTGTGATTACCAGGATAACGGATATCAAAGCCCAAATCGATTTTTTCAAAGAGTCAACTCCAATACTGGATGTCTTTCATCCGGTTTTACTATGACAAAGCCAGCCTTTTGAAAAACCGAAACTGGACCAGTCCATATCTCCGTTTTCGATGCTCCTTCGCCCGCTTTAGGGAACGCCTGAATGTGTTTCACCCCGCGCGTACGCAGGTCTGCCAGGATCAATGCGATGATCTCATGGGCAAGACCTTTCCCATGCAGTTTGGGATCCAATGCTATACAAGTGATCGCCCACATGTCAGGGTCTCGTGCCAACCCAAACTGGTTGAGCAGTTTGCTGGAATCATCCCGCAACCCAACCCGGACCCAGCCTAATGGGACTTCATCGACATAAACAAGGTACCCGTCGAAAACCCCCTTTGCAAACAATTCCTCGCGGACGGTTTTGTTTTGTTCAGCAGTGCGGTCTCCAAACCCTTCCCAGGTGGGGATGTACCATGCCGAGCAGAAGCACCATCCCCCACAAGAGTTATCACTATGGACCTTGTAGAAATCCTCTTTCAGGCTACTGGAGAGTTGCTTTATTTTAATATCCATTAACAGGGTCCGCGGCTTTCTTTACAGCCTACATTATGCGACATCAACACGATCTCCGGGCGGGTGATCCAACCCTCATTCTTCCAAAACGCAAATCCTGACTCATTACTGCCAAAAACCATGATATGGCATTTTTGGATACCCTGCTCAGCCAACGCCTGCAAGGTACGCTCCACAAGGGTTTTCCCGATCCTGCGGCGGCGCATTGAAGGATCAACCGCCAAATGGTAGAGATAACCCCGCCGCCCATCTGACCCGCACAGACAGGTGCCCACCAACTTGCCATCTTCTCGAGCAATGAAGTTCAAACCAGGGTTCTTGAGTAGAAACGCCGTTAGCGGAGCACGTTCGTCTGCGTCACTTAACCCAATCCCTTCACAGCGCTTCCAGAGCGCCAGGGCATCATCATATTCATCCGGCGAAAACTCCAAGAATTCAATACTCATTCGATCTCCGCTTCATTTTTCCTGGGCTTCGTTTCTGCTATTTTGGATGACTTTGAATTCTTCGGGAATGCACCCCAATGCACCCGCCTTTCCTCATACTGCGTGCGGGGTTCTTTAACTTCATCCGGGTATCCCACGAATATCAGGTTTAATGGCGTCACTCCGTCAGGAAGGTTTAATATCCGCGTGACAGACCGGGTAAACAAGGTTATTGGATGAACCCCCACCCAGACTGTTCCCAAACCGAGGGCAGCTGCCGCCAGCAGAATGTTTTCAGTGGCTGCGCTACAGTCTTGCACCCAGAATTTTTGTCCAGCCTTATTCTTCTGCATCCTTTCGCTGCCGAGCACACAGATGGCTGCCGGTGCATTTATCCGGGAAAACAGGGTACTCCCTCGAAGCGCTACCAGGGTTTCAGGTTCGGTGACCACCACAAATTCCCAAGGCTGCGCATTTGTTGCAGTAGGAGCCGCCATCGCGGCTTTTAATAATGTTTCCATTATATCCTTTGACAAAGGCGTATCCTTGTACTTACGGATGCTACGCCTGGAATAAATCACATCAATCAGATCAGTCATACGTTATTCCTCGTTTTTCTGCGGTATTGGGTCTCCCGCTATGAGATGAAAATGCAGGTGGGCGAAGTTCTGGTTGGGTCCGCCATTCAGGATCAATCGGTAACCGGCAGATTCCAACTCAAAATCCCGGATCATCGCCTGGGTTAATTGGATAAAATCCTCAAATAACCTCCTATCTTCAGATGTCAAAGACATCCAATTTTTTATTGCTAATCTAGGCAAAATGACGAGATGAACCGGATAAGCCGGCGATGGGTGCACGTAAACGATCCACCAATCGGATTCCCTCAATGGTGTGAGTGGGATGAGGCGTGGTGCATGAACTATTGCCCAGGAAAATAATTTCTGCGTAATTTTCCATTTTGAGGCTTTACGGAAAAAATGTTTAATGCCAGGGTTCATAATACCTTCCATCTCTTTCGCTTATTATAAGGTTGATTTTTCGTCGGGTATAATATCAACATAATTGGATTGATTTAGTCCGATTATGGAGTTGACTTGTTAACCAACATCAAGCACGAGTATAGAACAGCTTTCTTTTTGAGCCTCTTTACCATCACTGCCAACCTGGTGGAAGGGGTCTTTTCCACCATTTTAGGTCAAAAAGATGGTACCCTGGCGTTATTTGGCTTCGGGCTGGATAGTTTCATCGAAGTAATTTCTGCGGTTGGGATCTCCATGATGATTCTGCGCATTGCCAGGTCGCCCGAATCATCGCGCAGTAAATTTGAAATTACGGCGCTGCGCATCACCGGCGCAAGTTTTTTTTTGCTAACGGCTGGTCTTGTAGTCACGGCGGTATTGAACATCATCCAGGGGGCCAAACCCGAGACAGCAGTAAGTGGACTCATCATATCGATCATTTCTTTAAGCGTTATGGTTTTCTTATACCGTGCCAAACTTAAAGTTGGGCGCCAATTGGATTCCGATCCGATCATCGCGGATGCCAATTGCACAAAAACCTGCATCTATATGTCAGTGGTTTTACTGGCATCAAGCCTGATCTACATGCTCACTGGTTTTGCCTACGTTGATATCATCGGCGCACTTGGGATTGCCTGGTTCGCCTTTTCTGAAGGACGGGAGGCGTTTGAAAAAGCTTCCGGTAAAGAGGATTGCCATTGTGAATAAAGAAAGAGCGCAATAGCGCTCTTTCTTTATTATTGTTTTGCCCACACGCGGCGGTCTTCCTCTTTTTCCGGGTCCAGGAAGTGCGGGTCCAACGCAGGCCGCAGCTCTCTCCCGCGAGACTGCCACATCTTACGTGCCAGGCTAAACGGGTCGCTTTTTACTCCCTGCCTCGAGAAATACTCGCAAACCCGCGTTACATCCCTGGAGAATATACGGTAGGAATCTGTATTTTCATCCGGGTTTATGGCTTGCGGAAAATCGATGAGGGTAATCTCACCCGCCCAGTAGAGTATATTGTACGCAGACAAATCGGCATGAATCCGGTTGTGAGAGAGCATTAATTCGATGTTATGCATTACCCTCTGGTAAAGCGGTTTAGCTTCCGATGAGCTCAAACTCACCTCATTAAGGGCTGGCGCTGAAGTGTATTGATCGCCAACATATCCCATCAGGATGGTATTTTCACTGCTTGCCAGAGGTTGAGGGATATCCACCCCTGCATCATAGAGGATGTGCATGGTTTTGAACTCGTGCCCCAGCCAGGAAGTATGCATTAACCCCTGACCATATTTTGTTTTCTTTGCCATGGCGTGCAAGGCGCGGTCATCCAGGATCTCCTTGCCATCTCCTCCCAGCTTACTGCGCCCTTCCCGGTAGAGATGATCCTTCTTCAGGTTACGGAATTGGCGCGGGCGGTACACTTTGGCAGCCAGCAAGTGATTGGGCTGATCGATAACCGTGCGGCAGAGATATACTGAAGCCTCCTTGCCGCCTTTTACCATGCGAAGGATATCATCAAACCATTTTTGGTCATACAGGTCACTCAAGGAATCAAGCAGCCAGGCTGACTCGTAACGCGAGGCGGCATAACTGAATTTATATCCGCTGTCCGCCTGGAAACCAAGTGCCTGGCTGACTTCCGGTGCCAGAATAGCCTTATCCTGCTTGACCATTCCTTTTTGTTTTTCAAATTCTTTTTTAGCGTTGCGAATGGTGTCTGGTCTTCCCAGGTCTTCCATATCCAACGCGACATCCACTTTATGTAAATTTTTACGGCCCATTTTCGAAATTACTCCATACATCGTTAAAACAAAAACCACAGGTGAGAGCGCACCTGTGGTTTGATGGAAAATAGGTTAATTTACATCCACAACCGGGTGAAAGGTGCGCAACAATACACAGCATACGCTAATTTGACTTGTCTCATATTGTTGATCCTCCTCTCACTTATTAAGATAGTTAAGTTTACTTATATTCAGAAAAAACGTCAAGAGTGGATTTATTCTGCCGGCAGTTTGGTTCATTACAAACTTCTCTAAGGTACTTTTTATGCTATATTCATCTTATTCAGAATTATGAACCAAAAGATTAGCCAAACCTTTACCGCACTCAAATACCCCAATTACCGCCTCTGGTTTGGAGGTCAGGTTGTTTCAATAATTGGAACCTGGATGCAGGCAACTGCCCAGGGTTTCCTCATTTATGAGATCACCCAGTCTACCGTTTTCCTTGGGTTGGTCGGTTTTGCTTCCGGTTTACCCACCTGGTTGTTCACTCTTTATGGCGGGGTCATCGCCGACCGCATTCCCCGGCGCAAATTGCTCATCATCACCCAGTTATTTATGATGGTACTGGCGTTCGTGCTCGCATTCCTTGTTTTTACCGACCTTGTGCAGCCCTGGCATATCATCCTGCTCGCCTTTTTATTGGGAACAGCGAATGCGTTTGACGCTCCCGCCCGACAGGCTTTTGTGGTTGAAATGGTGGGTCGGGATGTTCTCACCAATGCAATTGCGCTTAACAGTACTATCTTTAATATCGGCACCGTCATCGGTCCCGCTATCGGAGGTTTGATTTACAGCTGGCTTGGTCCCGCCTGGTGTTTTACCGTCAATGGTATCTCTTTCATTGCGGTAATAACTGCCCTAGCTATGATGCGCCTTGACCCTATATCTAAAATTGTCAAAAAGGAGAAATCAACCCTTCGCAATCTTCTGGTGGGGGTTCGCTACGTGGTGGGGAATTCCAATATCCTCACACTTGAAATTGTCGTTGCAGCAGTATCCATCTTTGGTTTTGGTATGATGACCCTAATTCCTGCATGGGCATCTTCTGTGCTGCATGGGGATGTCCGTACCAATGGCTGGCTGCTTTCAGCGCGGGGTGTGGGTTCACTCGTTGGAGCATTAATGATCGCCTACCTGGGATCCAGGAACATCCGCGGTAAAATCTGGGCTATTGGCACCTTGTTGATGCCGGTGGGATTGATCATTTTTGGGACAATTAAAAATCTGCCGGTTTCTTTAATTATGCTCGTTATAGTGGGCTGGAGTTTTATGTCTGTGCTCAACACCACCAATGCCATGATCCAATCATGGGTGCCAGACGATTTACGCGGCAGGGTGATGAGCGTTCATATACTCATTTTTATGGGAAGTGCCCCAATCGGTTCACTGTTGGCTGGAACCCTGGCGGAAAAATTTGGGGAACCCACGACTGTGTTAATTAATGCCGGGGTGCTTTTGGTCATCACCTGGTTGGTGTTATTTTTGCGGCCTGGAATGCGAAAATTAGGTTAATCCATCCTTAATATCTGCGTACCTCCTCAAATTCTTGTATATTTCTGATACTCTTTCGATACAATAAACGATAAATGGTATCTGAAATATCTTATCGGTATTTTAGCAAAGGATGCTCAAATGAATTCAACTGAAAATTTTTCTCCCGAAGAAATCACTCCCGAAGCCCTCTTCTTATCGCGGCGCAAGTTCATTCGCCTGGCAGCGATGTTTGGCACTGCTTACGCCCTGGCAGCCTGCGGAATTACCCCCAGTGCCACTGACCCCTCAGCTACGATCAAACCTGCCACTCCAACCATTGAGAGCCTGATCGATACGCCTACCTCTTATGAAGCGATCACTAATTACAATAATTATTACGAATTCTCTTTCAATAAGGAAGAGGTCGCCAAAAAGGCAGCGAACTTTGCCACTAACCCATGGCCAATTGAGATTAGCGGGCTTATCGATAAACCGCAAACTGTGGATGCCAGCGAGGTCATTGCCCGTTATGGCAGTGAAGAACGCGTCTACAGCATGCGTTGTGTAGAAGGGTGGTCAATGGTGATCCCCTGGAATGGCTTTGTTCTAGCCCGCCTCCTTGATGATATCGGCGTTCAACCTAAAGCAAAATATGTGCGTTTCACCACTCTTTACGCACCAGATCGCATGCCCGGGCAGGTAGCTGGATTCAGCCCCTGGCCTTATGTGGAAGGATTGCGCCTCGACGAAGCCCGTAACGACCTCACTATCCTGGCTCACGGCGTTTACGGCAAGCCTATGCTGCCCCAGAATGGTGCCCCGATTCGCCTGGTGGTCCCGTGGAAATACGGTTTTAAGAGTATCAAATCAATTGTTAAAATCGAGTTGGTGGCCGAACAACCGCTTTCCTTCTGGACTGCTTCTGCACCGCAGGAATACGGCTTCTACTCCAACGTCAACCCCTATGTTGATCACCCGCGCTGGTCACAGGAAACCGAACGCCGCATTGGCGAGGATAAGCGCCGTCCAACTTTGATGTTCAATGGGTACGAAGATCAGGTATCATATCTTTACGAAGGAATGGATCTTAAAATTAACTACTAATGAATAAAATGAAACCGAACTGGCCAAAAATAATTGCCAATATCCTGGCATTTCTGCCCCTAGCCTGGCTCCTCATTTCCTGGGCATCAGGGACCCTTGGCGCAAACCCAATCCAGAAAGCACAAACCTTTTTAGGTGATGTTGCCTTAATCTTGCTATTGATCACATTGTCGCTTACCCCCATAAAAAACGTAACCGGATATAACAAGATCACCCGATTCAAGAAAACTATTGGATTACAGTCCTTTTATTATGCGTTTATCCATATACTGATTTACGTGGGTGTGGATTACGGGTTCAAATTTAAATTCCTGTGGCTTTCGTTTATCAATTCCTGGTATTTATGGGCAGGGGTTCCTGCTTTCCTGATCTTGCTCGTCCTTGCCATAACTTCACTAAAAAAGTTCAAGTTAATGTTAGGAAAAAAATGGAAACCGCTTCACCGCTTTGTATACCTGGCTGGAGTGTTGGTCGTGATCCATTATATATTGGTCATGAAAGGTGGTTTGTCTGTTTTTGGTGCGACCACCATCAAACCACTGATTGCCGGCGGGGTATTAATCGTTCTATTGATTGCACGCCTGCCTTTCAAACGCTGGTTTACCAGGACTCCGCAAAGTAGCTAATCCCTTCGTGTTATGATTAATGGATGGAAGCAAGCTTTGGCTTGCTTTAAAGGAGAAACCCCATGAAAATCAAGAGTTTTATGGGAATTTTATTTAACCTCATTTTAATTTTTTCGATGAGTGCCTGCAGCTTTGGCATTAACAATTCCCCGGATGTCCTTGGGATTGACCAGACCTCAATTGCACAAACGGTCGTGGTGTTGCAAACACAGCTTGCCGTTCAACCAACAGCCGAGATAAATCCAACGTCCACTCTTAACCCTGCATCAACCGTTGCACCTACCAGCGCGCTTCCAATTCCCACCGCAGTCCCGCTTGCCACGGAACTGCCGCGCTATAAAGCCGGTCCTGTGACGGATGTGACATATATCGACAATACAATAGTCCGCGCTGGTGCAGCTTTTGTAAAAACCTGGCGGGTAGAAAACAGCGGTTCTGCCACCTGGACGCCAAGTTTTAAGATCGTTTTTGTCAGCGGTGATGCTATGGGCGGACCCGCCTCTCAGAGCCTGGGTAAAACCGTCGCTCCCGGGCAGAGTATCGACATATCCGTATCTCTCATTGCTCCCACCACCGTAGCCACATTCCGCGGCAACTGGATGCTGGAGACTGACACGGGTACACGCTTTGGCATCGGTGTCAATTCTGATTCTCCCTTCTGGGTTCAGATCATCGTCAAGAAAGCTTTTGCAGTCACAGCTGCCAGCCCCAGCGGACCAGCCTCCTGGAGCGGCACCTGCCCTGGTCTGCTGCCCATCACCGCCACCATCACAAGTGACGCGCCGGGCACAGTGACCTATTATTATGTCATCAACGGTGTACCAGCCCCCACACTCTCGTCAACTTTCAGCGCAGCCGGCACCAACACCACCTCAGCTCACAACTACACCGTCACCGCTTCGGGCAGCCTGGCCATACAGGTGTATATTGATGACCCCAACCACCAGCTCTTCCCTACCACGATCACCATCCCAGTGACCTGCACTCCGTAGAGAATCGTAGCTATCGATGGCGGGTTGAACGCGTGTTCAACCCGCTTTTTGTTGACACACCTCTTTTTTAGATTATAATAAGCGCGAAGTTTGGTCCACTAGCTCAATTGGCAGAGCAATTGACTCTTAATCAATGGGTTCAGGGTTCAAGTCCCTGGTGGATCACTCTTTTTATTTAAAAAGGGGTTCAGGCTTCCCTCGCGCAGCATCCTGAGTGAAGTAAAGGACATTGAGGGGATGATATCAAGTCCCTGGATGATCACTCTTTTTATTTAATTTATCGTGGAACTGGGGTTCTCCGAAAAAACTTCCAGGGTTGCATTTAACTTTCCCAAGTCCTAAATAAATCGCTTTTTTTTTATACTTACTGGCTTGAGAACTTCTACTTAACACGCGAGATTGCTGCGCTGATGGGGGGGGTCCTT
>Ga0209450_10000088_pt1 | contig 55883 bp, 52 predicted proteins | sample FrelakmetLWP11LW_FD_187149 | JGI IMG/M metagenome (GOLD analysis project Ga0209450, IMG submission 187149) | Freshwater lake sediment microbial communities from the University of Notre Dame, USA, for methane emissions studies - LWP11 LW (SPAdes)... | ecosystem: Environmental > Aquatic >... | reverse complement strand
ACCGGCATCCTGCGCTATATTGACTCCCTGCCACCAGATTTCAGTATGGAGTTGATCTGCATGGGCTGGTCGACCATTGAAATGAACCGCCCGGAGGCTCGCCCACAAGTTTTCATTTCCCAATCGATGGCTGGCCGGGGAAGTAATCACTACTTTTTTTTCGATTTCGTTTGATGGTTGTAAAGTTAGAATTTGTGCCAATTCGTCCCACGAACCCGCAGGCAAAGCGCGGCAATCAAGGAATGCCAGGCTGGCAGCCTGAAGTGTGGGTCTGTAATCGTTGTAGTCCTGGCAACCGAAAGGCAAAAGGAGTGTACCGTCATTATGACCAAGGTTGGGAACGCGGCCACTTTGGATGTCCAGCAGGTCATTTAACCAAATGGTTGCACTTTGCAACCGCTGCATCACAGGATCAGGCAGGGATTTTCCTTTTGCTTTTTTAGCAGTTGAATATATCAATGCCAGGTGAAGCATCATGCGGTGATAGTTGGTGCTGTGCTGGCAGTAGGTACCGTCAGCATCTATTTGAGCGAGAAGAGTGTGTTCGAAGAGGGATTCACCGTCTTTTCGCGATTTTCTTGCCAGCTTTGATTTAGACTCAAAAAAACTACCGAGTAGGAATATTCCCAACGATTCACTCAGAAGGTGGTTGTTGTTCTGCGACTTCGCATAGGCAACTGTGGGCGGAAGGCGGAGGAAATGCTGCCATATAGAATTAACCAAATTATCCAGTTGCGCCTTTGTGGTACATGCAGCAGATTTGAGCACCGGCAAAATTAGAAGCCAATTGATCGCCCGTAGAGCAACTTCCTGGGCAGAAACCCAATTTGGGCCTAAATATGGGGGATTGGAATTGTTGAATTCTTTGAAGTTTTTCCAGAATGTTTCGATATATGACTCATTTTTAGTAGACATATAAGATTGAGCAAGAATCAGTGACCAGCAGAAACGGGCTGGTTCCCAAATCTTCTTGATGTCGACACCGTCTACCAGGTCAGAGTAAGTCGTCCAATCCTGTAGTGGTTGGGGAAGTGAAAAATCCAATCTTGCATTATCACCGCCGAAAGGATGGGAAAAACCAGCTACAATCTCATCCGCAGATCCGAGAGGAATTACGGGGAAACTGGATATACCTTTTAGAGTTAACAGATCAGGTTGGGTCAATTCATCAATAGAGAAATGAGCGGAGAAATCCTTTTTGCGGGTAATATTGGAAGATTGAAATAAACCAAGTTTTTTCCGGAAAGCATAATTTGCGTACGAAGCCAGAGACGAAAGCCCGATCTCTCGGAGAAGCAGGTGAGTTTTACGAATAAGGTCCAATTATCAGGATCCCGGAATTCAACTCTCTAATGAAATTGTTTCACCGAGATTGGCTGAACTCACGGCAGCAATACTCGCCCTTGTGACCGCAATCAGCTCATCGTATGGAATCGGCGGAACCTCGCCTATTGAAACGCAACGAATGAAATTAGCCCAGGAGGACTGGTGACCTTTATCCTGTGCCAGGCGGGATTGAAGGGTAGTTCTCTTTGATTCAGAGACCAATTCGAGAGTGCGGAAATCGTCCAGAATGCCAATCTTTCCGGCGCTGAAGACCTCAATGCGTTCCTTGGGGAAATTCTTATTCCCATTCGCCAGATAACGTATGGTGGCAATGGAACCGTCAGGATACTCGAGAGTAATGACACAGGAATCCTGGGATTGGGTTCCAATGGCTGGCAGGGAGCGCATACTCACCGACCACGGGCATTGCCCTGTAAGGAAGGTGCAAAAATCGATAAAGTGGCATCCTTCTCCGATGATCCGTCCGCCGCCCTGGTTGGGGTCCTGTGTCCAATGGTTGGCAGGCAAGAAACCCGCGTTAACACGGTAATCGATGACCATAGGGGATGAGGATTGGATAAAGTGGTCTTTTAACTTGATTGCAAAGGGGGCAAAACGCCGGTTAAACCCGACTGTCAGCATCCCCTTTTGGTCGGAATTAAGTGCCCCCTCGATTTTCTGCAATTCTTCTTCTGTGATCGCCAATGGCTTTTCGCAGTAAACATTTATTCCGTTTTGCAAGGCAGTGAGCACCTGGCGTGCATGCTGATTGTGGCGGGTAAGGATGACAACCGTATTCACTTCAGGATTATTGAGGATCTCGTTTTCATCGGAGGCTGCAAAGCCAAAGCCGAATTTTTGGGCGGCGTGAGCAGCACTCAAACCACTGGCTGAAGCGATCCCTTTGAGAATGGTTCCACCTGTTTTTGTAATGGCAGGCAGGAAAACCGCCTGGGCATAATTACCAGCGCCTAAAACCCCGACGGTGAGCCTGGATTCAACTGATTTGGTTGAATGGAATACCACTTTCCGGGGTTGCGATGATTTCTCCGATTCAGGGTAGGTCAGCAATACTCCCAGGAAGGATTCGTTGAGTTTTCCTGTAATCAGTTCGTAAGCTTTTTCCGCTTCATTAATCGGGAAACGGTGCGTGATGAGGGGCTTGACGTCTACTTTACCACTTGCCATCAGTTCAACGAAAGCTTGGATGTTGCGCCCTTCCGTCCAGCGTACATATCCAGCCGGATAATCCAATCCGCCTTCTTCATATTGAGGATCGTAGCGGCCTGGTCCGTATGAGCGGGAAATTTTGAAAACCAATTCCTTTTCGTAGTACACCTTGCGCGGGATATCCATGCCAAAAGCGCCGATGGCAACAACTGTACCCCGGTCACGGGCAAGTACACCTGCCAGTTCAACCGGATCATTGCTGTGAGTATCGGCACAAATGAGAACATGATCAAAGCCGCGTCCATCTGTAAATGCAAGAGCAGGGGATTCGCAATCACTACGGTCTACCGCAATGCAATTGAACTTACGCGCTAACTCAACCCGTTTGGGGTCAAGGTCAATCCCAAAAACGGAACATCCAGCAGCACCGGCAATTTGAACGGCAAGCAAGCCCAACAAACCCAGGCCAATGACGCATACCGATTCACCCAGTTGAGGATTGGCGAGGCGGAATCCCTGCAGCGATATGGCACCGAGAGTAGCAAAAGCAGCGGATTCAAAATCAACATTTTCCGGCAGGTGTACCAATAAATTCTGGGGAATCACTCCATATTCCGCGTGAACGGCATAACCACCGCCCGCGCAGGCTACCCGGTCACCGGGCTGAAACCCCAGCAGCTCACGACCAACCTCAACGATTACACCGGCTGAAGAATAGCCGAGCGGCATGGGTTGATCGAGTTTGTTGAAGGCAGCTTCAATAGTTGGAAGTATCCCCTCGCGTCTGGCTTTGGAGATGACTTGCTTCACCAGGTCTGGGCGGGAAGTAGCTTTGGCTACGAGATTCTTTTCGGCAAACTCTACCACCATCCGTTCGGTACCAGCCGAAACCAGGGATGCCATGGTTTTTACCAAGGCGCTGTTCCGTTTAACCATGGGAACTGGGATATCGTTGACCGAGGTCTTGCCATCGCGCATATTTTGCAAAATTTGTTTCATTGGATCACCTTTCTCAAATTATATTCTACATCCTTACGAAATGCTTGCGCAAAAACGTTGTAATTTCCTAAATCTTGGCATAATTCATGCACCAAATATGGGTATTAATTTTTGGAGGCAGGAATGTTAAAAAATATCTTTTGGGCATTAGTCATGGTTACCATTGCCGCTTGCGCGGTGCTTTTTGGAGAGGGATTTACTCCTCCATCTCCATCACCAACTGCAACTGCGGTTATTGATCAAACGGAAATTCCTTTTCCAACCGAGATAATTGTCCCGACAACCGAAATTACAGAGGTTGTTCCGACAGCTACAGAGATTGTTATCCCTCCCACTGCCACTTCTGTTCCCCCAACAGTGGTACCCCCGACTGTTGTACCACCTACAGCCACCTTTACTTCCACTGCTATTCCACCTACAGCTACATTCACTCCCACCGCTGTCCCACCAACTGCCACAGTGGCGCCTACTGCAATCACTGAAAAGTTTACGCTTCAGGCTGCCACCCCGATTTTCATGATCAATTTCGCCCATACGATTTTGGGCTGTAACTGGCAGGGGGTTGCCGGGCAAGTTTTTGATGCTACAGGAAATCCATTAATAAATTATGTCGTCAAAGTTGTCGGCACTTACAACGGCCAACCGTTCAGCCAGATTGGTGTCACGGGCATGGTAGCGGGAGACCCGTATGGCATTGGCGGTTACGAGATCGTGCTGGGATCCTCAGCGATAGCCTCAGTGGATTTGCTGACCATCCAGTTATTTGACAGCCAGGGAAAACCAGTAACAAATCCACTGCCCTTCAGTACTTCAGCTAATTGCGGACAGAATCTGGTACTCGTCAATTTCAAATCAAAATAAGATTTAGCGATTACCAAAAGACCTGGAGCGATCCGGGTCTTTTTTTTGTAGAGGGTATAATTACAAAAACAGGGATGAGGAATAGTATGGAGAGTGATTTCGTTCCCTCAATGCTAATAACCAAAGCAATAAAAAAGTGGTGGGTGATTGCTGCATTAATGATCCTGGGTGGTCTGGTTGGTATGTTGGTGACACGCATCCATAAACCGGTTTACCAATCCCAGGCTGTGATCACCACCGCAGTTGATTATGCATATGCCGGCCGGTTGGAAGATTACGAACTTGACCATCTCATCCTGACCGTCGGGGACGTTATTGATTCCTCTCAAGTGAAACAACAGGTGATAACGCAAGCGCTGGAGGAAATCCCAGAGATTTCTGAGAAGGCTATCCTCGAAAGCCTTACTCCGATTCGAAAAGGATATGACTGGATCCTCTCGGTACGGACCTCAGAAGCCGATTCAGCACAAAAAATTGCCCAATGGTGGGCAACGGAAGCCATGAATTCTTTGCAGAAAATGACCCAAACTGCACTTGAAGATTTTCACCAACAGACTGCTATGCTTTCGATCGAAAGTTGCTTCAGCCAAACAGTTGTTGCAGAGAATGTGGTTTCGGGTTGTACCTCTAAGGACCTCGAGACATTAAAAACCTACTTGACTGCGAATGCTGATACCGCTGAATCCTTGCGAGACTCAATATTGCTCTCAAACCTCAGCTTTGGGATCACGACCGAACCTGATTTGCCTTCATCACCAATCCTGTTCAAGCAGAATCTGAATGTGGCAGCCGGCGCTCTAATTGGTTTGATCATAGGCCTTGGGTGGTTTTTCCGAGGGAAAAAATAGCCTCCAATGTATAAGGACAGATTAAACCTGGTTTCCTTTTGGGAAAAAGCCTGTTCCTGGTTGTGGATTGGCCTGGTTATTTCATTGCCAGTTTCCAGTTTCCCGATTTTTGCCAATGTATTGCGTACCAGTTCGGTAGCACCAGCTGCCGGCATATTTGTGCTTCTCCTGGCAATCATCTGGCTGCCAGTTTATCTTTTAAAAGATGGTCATTTCCCGTTCCAGGTAAAACCCGCGCTCTTTTTTACCTTATTTTGTCTTCTGACTATTGCCCTGGCGTTTTTCAGGCAAGCCCCATATTATCCGGGCAGCTCCCTCATTTCTAATTCTATTGAGGCCCTGGCCACGCTGGGCATGGGTTTCCTTTTTTATATCGTTACGACAAGTTTGCCAAAGGATTTGACCAGAATTACCAATACGATAAGGGCACTCGATTGGGGTGGAGCGGTTCTGTTGGGTTGGTCGCTACTTCAATTTGTGATCTGGCTGCCCAAGCAGGATTTTCCTGAATGGATGCGCGGCATCCAGGGAGTATTTTCCACCACAGTACTTTTCGATAAGCGCACGACCGGATTCGCTTCAGAGCCATCCTGGCTGGCTCATATGCTTAACCTGGTATACCTGCCTTACTGGTTGGCAGCGACTTTAAAACGTTTTTCTGCGCATAAGTTTAAAATCTGGGTCTTCTCACTTGAAAATATCTACCTTGGTCTGGGGATGGTGATTCTCTTCCTGACTTTTTCACGCGGCGGGCTGGTTGCTTTCATGCTTGTTTTGGCTTTCCTTTTCATCCGGTTGAATTACCGATTCATCGGATGGCTGGTTGAAAAATGGAAGGTGAAAAAGAAGGTGCTGGTAAGCATTTTTGCCTACCTGGGTATATTAATCCTCTATTTGGGAATTAGCGTGGTGGGGCTATTTACATTGAGTAAGATTGACCCGCGCATGGAGAAAGTCTTCCAATTTTCATCCACCTCAGAAAATCCCTTGGTCAAATATGCAGATAATCTCCAGTTTGGAGAACGGGTTGCTTACTGGCAGACAGGGTGGAATCTATTTAATGATTATCCACTGGCAGGGGTGGGATTGAATTCCTCCGGGGCTTATTTCCCCCGTTACATGCCGGCATATGGTTGGCAGTTGACTGAAACGCGTGACCTGCTCTTCCGATCAAATAACGTGTTGAACATCAAGAACCTTTGGGCGCGGCTTCTGGGAGAAACCGGCATTATCGGCTTTTCGTTATTTATCACCTTATTGGTGATAACCCTGATTACTGCACTGGATTTGATCAAGAATAAAAACAAACAAAGCGAAGTCATTGGATGGATGGGGATTCTTATGTTAATCGCCCTTCTAGGTGAGGGGTTCAGCGTGGACAGCCTGGCACTGCCTTATTATTGGTTTACGTTGGGATTGGTAGCGGCAACTTGGCGTTGGAATACTCTTTCGAGGAGCGAGGATATAAATGGATAAGACCGAAAAAACGATATTGGTAGTTTTACTCAGTGTTATTGGCGGATGCGCGATTTTGGCTGTTCTTTGTGGAGGGGTTTTTTACCTGGCGAACAAATACCTGCCAGATCCAACAGCATCAGCCACAATAGAAAGCCCCACGCTGGTTCCGGATAAGTCTCCGACACCGCTAAGCGAGGCAGATAATGAAAGCATAAAAATTGCGGCAGGGATCTTAAGTTTGCTTGAAAATACGATAATCCCAACGGCTGATTTAAATGAGTTGACAGAGAAGTTTGAGGGTAAAGCGAATATCCCTACACATTTAACAACGACACCGGTAAATTATGAAGTAGGGGACACACTTAACTTTTTTGTGAACAACACCGATACCAATGAAACGCGCACAGCAATAGCCGTACTCCAATATGAAACCGAGGATATTTATTTCTGGATTGAAAAAGGAGTCTATTTCGACAGACGTGAATTGAAGACTTTTATGGATCGTTTTGCTACCCAGATTTATCCTACCGACCAGGAATTTTTTGGCAAGGAATGGATTCCCGGTGTGGACAACGATCCTCACTTGTTTGTCTTTTATGGAAATGGGTTAGGTGAGCAAGTCGCAGGATATTCATCCTCTACGGATGTTGTCTTGCCTGTAGCACATGAGTATTCCAATGCCCACGAGATGTTCTATATTAATGCAGAAGGTCAGACTCTATCCGATCCTTATACATTGAGTGTGATGGCACACGAATTTCAACATTTGATACATGGTTATCATGATGCCAATGAAGAGTTATGGCTCAACGAGGGTTTTTCAGAATTGGCAACTTTATTAAATGGTTACGACGCCGGCGGATTTGATTATCTCTTTAGCTATGATCCGGATATCCAATTAACCTATTGGCCAAGCGACCCAAATGAGTCAGATGCACATTATGGAGCTAGTTTCCTTTTTGTCACTTACATGCTGGATCGCTTCGGGGAGGAGTTTACCCGGGCTGTTGTAGCGGATACAGACAATGGAATGGTCAGTATCGATAAAATCCTAAAAGAACAACAAGTGAAGGATTCATTGACCGGGGAGCAAATTGCTGCGGACTATTTGTTCTCTGATTGGGTTATTGCCAACTACTTGAAAGATAACACAATCCTTGATGGGAGATACGACTACAGCAATTACCCGGATGGACCAAAAATGGCTGCCACCCAGACACTATATGATTGCGCGAATGCCTCTGTGAGGAGTGATGTGCACCAGTTTGGGACAGATTATATTGACCTTAGTTGCTTAGGAGATTTTGAAATGACGTTCAATGGGCAGGCAGTGGTGGATGTATTACCGCTAACAGGAGAGCCTTATGGAAAATTCTGGTGGTCAAATCGCGGCGATTCTTCAGATATCACTTTGAGCCGGTTGTTTGATTTCACTATGGTGAGTTCGCCAATACAAATGACTTACGAAACATGGTATGACATCGAAACTGATTACGATTACCTCTACCTTATGGCATCAGTCGACGACGGCAAATGGCAAATTTTGCAGACGCCTTCCTGCACTCTCAGCAACCCGACAGGGAATTCCTATGGGTGTGCTTATAACGGTCAAAGTGATGGTTGGATCGCGGAAACGGTTGACCTTTCTGAATTTGCCGGGCATCAGGTGGAATTGCGTTTCGATTATGTGACCGATGGTGCTGTTACCGGAGAGGGGTTAACCCTGGATAATATTTCCATCCCTGTCATCAATTACCAGGCTGATTTTGAAGAAAATGATGGTGGATGGATACCGGAGGGATTTGCATTAATCGAAAACCTGGTACCGCAACCATTTTTAATCTCCCTTATCAACACGAGCGATTCATCCACCCCGGTGAGAAGTTTTCAAGTTAAGGCTGGAGAAACCTTAACCATCGATTTTAATGCAAATCCCCAGCAGGGAAAAATTGTGATTGTTGTGAGCGGTTCCAACCGGTTTACCCGCCAGGTGGCAGATTATTCTATTACTATCAAGCAAAAATAAAACCAGCCCGGCGTGGGCTGGTTTTACCTTGCATTAAACCCAATTATTCAGGGAGCACTTTTTTCTGCAAACGGGCTAATTCTGCTTTTAAATCATTGGCTTTTGTGGCAGCGGCTTCTTTGACTTCATTACGGATATGGGAATATGATTCCTGCAGCCTGGCCCGCGTGTCATCCCCTGATGAAGGAGCTAAAAGTAATGCCAACGATCCTCCAATGACCGCACCTGTCAACAATCCAATCAAAAAATTTCCAAGTTTTCTCATCATTTCCTCCTGGTTAAATAATCTATATCTATTATACGATTTTCTAAACAAAAAGGTTCATTACACCTTCAATTTTCTAAATAACAAAGGCGCACCCGCAGTAACCCAAATACCTACCAGGGCATAACGGATGAATCGTAAGATATAGCCCAATAACTCGGGTTCTTCGGGAAAGATTATTTTTAAACCGACGTAGAGTACTGCAAGTCCTGCCATGCCCAAAAGATAGCGTAATATCAGCTTATAAGACTTCTTTCCAACTTCCGGCATTCCATGTTTCTTAATCCACCAGGCAAGCCCTCCAAGAAAACCGAATGCCACTCCGGCTAGGGTTACAGAGCCACTAAAATTCAATGGGTCAGGAGAGACCTCGCTGGCTGCAAATGCATTTTGCGACCAAACTGCTGGCATTTGCCAGCCGCCAACCAGCAATCTGGCCAACAATGCCAGACCGATGAGCGCGAGGGAGAATAAAAATGCAAAAATGATCTGCTTGGAAAGGTTCTTCTTGTCCAACCAACGGGCAACGGGTTTTTCAGCTGCCAAATACCCCCACAGGATCAACCCGCCAAGCAACCATCCACTTAAGACATCATGCAAAAAATGCACACCAAGAAAGATTCTTGACAAACCGATTAGGAAGATCAACAGGATTGCGAGCCAGGTCACCCAGCGCCGTTTCTGGCTGGCAGCGATGACACCCCAGATGCTGGCAGCATCCATTGAATGCCCGGATGGCATACCGAATGACAACTCTGATGAAAAAGCTTTCACCCGGGTATCAATCCAGTATGGTCGGGGAGTGTGGATTATCACCTTCAAGAAATCTTTTATCCCTCCGCTTAAGAGCAGCATTACCCCCGCCCGGATGCCCATTAGGGAGTTTATGCACCAGTAAAGCAGCGGCATAATGAGTATGTAGAACTCTTCATTTCCAAGAGAAGTGATTAGCTTAAACGGAGTTACCAGCCAATCTCCAAGTGCCTGTAAAAATAATGTGAAATTAATCTCAATTAGGAATAATGATTCCATGCTTTGCTCCTCTAGATATTAAATATGTCAATTACTTATCTGAATTGTACAATAAAGCTATGAAGAAACTTCAGCTTCGATCACTTGACTGGATTGCAGCCACCTGCATATTTATTTTATTTATCCTGGCCTCCTCAAGGCTGGGTTTAACAAAATGGGCTGATCACCTGGACGTGGTGGGCTGGTGGTTGTTTTTTGGGGCTGTCTTAGGTTTCCTATTAGGAAGGTTGCGCGTTCACTGGTTAGTGATCACACCGCTATCAATTATTCTTAGCGCAGTCCTATTTGCGTTATCGTTTGTTTTTATACTTAGCGAAATGGCAGGTTTTGTTCCAAAGATACTCGATGTATGGACAAGGATTAATGCCACAATTGCCCAGTTAATAGGTAACCAGCCAGTGACGGATTCAATCCTATTCCTTTTGATCGTGGGCATCATATTTTGGTTCATTGGGGTAATAACCGGTCTTTTGATAATGCGGTCTGGAAATCCTTGGATACCGTTAATCCTCCTCGGTTTGGGCGTACTGGTCATTGAGCATTATCAACCAGACCCCCGCCGGGCATTTTATTCCTGGGCTTATGCCTTCATTTGTATTGTTCTCCTAGGTAGATTATTTTTCTTAAAGCTCCGCCAGGAAATTACTTCTAAGGATAACAACATCGGGAGTGAAACGGAATTTGATTTCAACCGGGGAGTTTTACTTACTGCGATGCTTGTTGGTTTTATGGCATTAATCGTACCGAGTCTGGTACATATCTTCGTTCCTGAATCAAAGGAGCAAACCCGATTCACTCAAAAATGGGAAGTATTTACCAGTAATTTTGAAAATGCTTTTTACTCTCTAGATCAGACCCAATTAACCCAGGAACAGCAAATTGCAGATGATTTTTCGCTGGGAACAGGTCAAATTCTTGGAAAGGAGCCAGTTCTTTATATCCAAACCAGCTCCAACGCGCCGGAAACGTTTCCATTTTACTGGAGAGGAAAAGCTTTCAGTACGTACAGTAATAAGACCTGGTCGATGGGTAACACCTATAAGCAGAGTTACCAACCATTGCAGAAAATCAATAGCAAACAGTCCAGAGATTCGCAAATTCGATTGAAGGTATGGGTACAGTCACAGTTGCCAGAATTAAGCATGATTTACACGACAGGAGAGATCGTCAATTTCAATCGTAGGGTTGATGCCGCTGTGGCAACTGAAACGATTTACGAAAAAGAAATTTTGGGATATTTCATTGATCCAACACTTAAGGAAAACGAGATTTATCGGTTTGAGACAATTCTTTCAGTTCCGACAAGTGAGCAACTTGCTGCTGCCGGGGCTGATTATCCTAATTGGGTAGTGGAAAGATATTTACAATTGCCGGAGGGGATTTCCGAAAGAATGAGAGCACTCTCCAGGAATATTACGGGAGAAAACTCAACCCCCTATGAGATAGCGAAGGCAATTACACAATATTTACGGTCAAATTATGAATACCAATCTGTCATTCCTACCCCGCCAAAAAAAACCGACCCGATTGAATGGTTCCTGTTTGACTATAAAAAAGGATTCTGTAATTATTATGCCTCTGCAGAAGTAGTGCTCTTGCGTATCGCCGGAGTACCTGCAAGGCTGGCGGTTGGTTATGCCCAGGGAACCCCGGCAGGTTCAGGTGAAGGGATAACTGTTCAAAGAGATGACAGTCATGCCTGGCCCGAAGTGTACTTTCCGGGTTACGGATGGATCTCATTTGAGCCAACTGCCTCATTACCTAGTTTAGAGTGGACGTCATCAGGCATTCTTTCACCTTCGAATGAGGGAAACCCTGACCAAAATCTTGAAGGACAATTGTCCCAAAACCCTTCGGGTTTAACAGGTGAGGACCGCGCAAACATGCTGCTTGAACAAATGGATACAGGATTGAGTGATAAGCAGCCACTCGTCCGAAGATTGTCGTTATTTGGTTACATTCTGGTGGGATTAGCAAGTGTAATTGGAACGGCAGCATTAATCTATGTTGGCGTAAAGATGGCAAAGAACAAGAAAGCAGTCAAGGAATCGATGGCAACTGCGATCCAAAAAATCCGCAAGTGGGTTTACCGAATCCCAGTTTTGGGTTATTGGCTGAAGACACTCGGGTTTCCCCCGGTTCAAAGGAATTTCTCAACGATAGAATTCAGTTTGAGGCTGCTTGGTGTGGAAGTCGGTCCAGGATCAACAGCATTAGAATTGTCGGCAGCATTGCAGAACCGACTACCTTCGATAGAAAAAGAAATCACCCAGTTGATCGGACAATACCAATTGTTTGCGTATTCAAATCATGCAACAAATTCAATTGAGGGAAGATTAGCCGCAAGAACAATCTTAAAGCATGCCACTCGCGAATGGTGGAATATCCGCATTAAAAAGGTTGAAAGATTTCTTGACAGGTTTGGATAAACGCCAGATCATTGAAAAAATATTTTAAATTTCCTTGACCCAATCTTTGATGCGCTGGATGCGTGCGTCAATTAATCCTGGAGCCGCCTCAAGTGGGAAGAATGGTCCGCAGCCTTCGGCTTTTATGGATGCCAGAACACTTCCGCAAAGTACAGCTTGGATCGGATCGTGACTGTGTCTCATCTCTGCAAGCAATCCCCCGCAAAACGCTTCATCCATTCCAGTCGGGTCGATGATATTGGAAGGATATACAGGAATCGTGTATTTTTTCCGTATGTGAAAATCAATTAGCTCGTAACCTTCAGCATCGTTTATTGTTACCAGGTATGCACAACCATGAGCATGTAAAATTTTGTAAATTTCATTTAAATCGTTGTTTCGGTTTTTAAACAGCGAAGTGAGTTGACCGCGGGTTGTGATGAATATGGACAATCCGTTCATAAGATTCATGACCATTTCCCACTTCGACGGGATCATATAACCAGGATCTGACAGTAATGTTAATACGCTAATAGCAGTTTTATCCAATAAGGTAAATGCTTTGACCTGGTATTTAAGTTCTGCAGCACAAATATGAGCTGCGGAGGCATTGAGGTAAACCGGAGAGAGCTCTACCGGAAAATAGTTTTGTTCCTGGTTTATTAAAACAGTTAGGAAAGCATTTGAGCGAATCGATGCGGGCAAAGACAACTGTAACGAAGAAAAGTAGGGGATAGGTAGCTGACTGGGCGGGGTATACGGAGCCAGGTATCCAAGAAATTGTTCATCAATTGATGAGGATGATGTATAAATTACACAGCTGTAATCAATATTGAATTTTTGGAGTGATTGCTGAAGTTCTGTTTTGTCAATTGTTGGAACGGCGCTAATTACTCCCACATTGTCAGCACAAGATTTTATTCCAGAGGCTGCGTATAGCGCAGGACCAGCAAGAATGCGTTCATGTACTTTATGATTCAATGTGGCAATCGTTTGCCGGTAAGTTGGCCCAATGGCGATGCAATCAATAGATGAGCGATTGGCAAATTTGTTGATGGGAATTACCCCCTTGAGAAAAAAAGGTGGTTGATTATGATTTTTGTATGCCAGTATCCGAAATTTGCCGGAGTAAATTTACAATTCCCATTCCGATTTTAAAACCTTCACCGGAATTCATCTTGAATTCCTCATTTGAATTTTCTTGGCGCCTGATTATCAAAGTTGCCGCAGCTATCCCGGTTGCCAACCCGGCAATGCCTCCAATAACAAGAACAATTGTTTTCCAATTTTTATTGTTCATACATTCCTCCAATTAACTACTTTTCCACTTGGAAATCGTAAAGAATGCCTTAATCGCTGAAAAAGTTGCCCTGGTTTTAATGATCGGCGATGCAGCTTTGTTCGTAATTTTTTGTGCTTTTTGATTCACCCCAATTATTTTTTGGCGAAAAGAACGAAGATGCGGCGGAAGTGCCTGATTTGCTTTTCCCATTCCAAAGATTGCCAGAATCAAAATAGTAATAACCAAAATGCTCAAAAGAGCCGGGGGGATAATAATAAAGATCATCCCTATTGAGGACCAGGTTTGGGTTAACGGTACATCTGTGCCAGATTTCAAAGTAATGAAGACGCCAATCCCTAAAGCCAGTAAACAGAACAATCCCAACGGTAAATAAATCCATGCCATCGATTGGCGCCGATGCAATTTCTCAGGATCAATACTTACTTTATTGTTTGTGTCCATGAAACGATTTTAACATGGATTGCTTTTGTTTTCTTACTAATGCATATCTTTTTATTTATAAAAGAAATCATGTATAATAATATGTAAGGGTATGAAAGTATCCGGTTTCGCATAGAAATTGCTGTTGGCATGGTTTTGGCTGGAAGTAATTTACTCCTTTTGGAGTTTGAGTTTTTATCTGAACAGGGTTGGCAGGTTATGGGTATCAAGAAATCCTTTCTTGCAAAAACAACGATTGGTTATTGCCTCGAGAAGAAATCGTTATACATTAATTCTATGTAGCCAATCGTCTAAACCCTGATTTCGAATATAGTAATTCAAATTCCAATTTGATAATTTTCTGCCAGGTTATTCCAACAGCCGATGATTTTTGTTCAGGCTGTTTTTGGTTTAAAAATGGTTGAGAATAAAATTACGGCAATCACAGCACAAAAGCGAAACCCCCGCCGGGTGAACGTTTTTCTGGATGGAGAATACAGTTTCAGTCTTTCGCGAATTGTGGCAGCCTGGCTTGAACCTGGCAAGGTTCTTGACCAAAAACAAATTGATGAATTAATTGATAAGGACAATGAAGAAAACGTTCTGCAATCAGCATTAAGGTTTTTGGATTTTCGCCCGCGATCTGAAAGGGAAATCTGCATAAAGCTGAAACAAAAGGGATTTGAGATTGAGAATATCGATACTGTTGTTGAAAAGCTGCGAACATTGAATTTACTGCGTGATGACCATTTTGCAGCTTCATGGGTTGACAGCCGGAATGAGTTTCACCCTCGCAGCCAAAAATTAATCCGGTATGAATTAAGAAATAAGGGAATTAACGATAAACAAATTGACGAAGCATTAAAAGGCTCTGCAAACGATCAAAAACTGGCTCAAAAAGCTGCAAAAAAAGTTGTCAGACGGTACAGCGGTCTAGACTGGCAGGAATTTCGAAAGAAATTGAGCGCGCATCTGGCCCGAAGGGGATTTTCTTACGATATTGTTTCCCCGGTAGTGAAAATGACATGGGATGAATTGCAGAGTGAAACAATTCTAATGGAAAATGAGGAACCTGGAGAATGAAAATACCACCGGCACTATTAATCACCATAATTGTTTTAATTTCTTTGGCACTTGTAGCTGTTCTTACGTATGTACTTGTGAAAGCATTTGTTTCCCGGTATCAAAATCAACAGAAATTAACAGCAGATAACATTGTCAAGTCAGCAGAAGAAAAAAGTAAATTGATTGAGGTCGAAAGTCGTGATAAGGCGCTGAAGATTCTGCAAAACTCGGAATCGGAAATCAGCCGCCGTCGCCAGGATATAGCCCGTGAGGATGACCGCCTGCAAAAGCGCCGAACAGAGTTGGATGCTCGCATTGAAAAACTGGAGTTGCGAGAACAGAATCTGAATAAACGCCAAAGCGCATTAGACAAACGCTCCAATGATATCGAAAAATTGTATTCAGATGAACTCGAGGTTTTGCAAAAGATCGGCCAGATGAGCATGGAAGAAGCAAAACAGGTGTTGTTAACAGAGGCTGAAAAAGAGGCGCGTAATGATATGGCCCGCATTATTCGCCAAATAGAATCTGAAGCAAGGTCGGAAGGTGAAAAACGTGCCCGTGAAATCGTGACAGACGCTATTCAGCGAGTTGCCTCCGAGCATGTGGCAAGTGTTTCCACCTCCCTTGTAACGCTCCCCAACGAGGAAATGAAAGGCCGCATCGTTGGCCGCAACGGCCGCAACATCCGGGCTTTCGAACAGGCTGCGGGAGTGGATGTTATCGTGGACGATACCCCCGAGGCTGTGACCATTTCCTGTTTTGATACCGTCCGGCGTGAAATTGCCCGTCGTTCACTGGAACGACTTATCCAGGATGGCCGCATACATCCCGCTAATATTGAAAAAATTCTAGCTGAAGAAGAAAAAGAAGTTGAAAAAGCCATTATTGAAGCCGGCGAAGAGGCTGCATTTGATGCCGGTGTTGCAGGAATACACCCCGAAGTGCTTAAAATGCTTGGTCGCTTGAAATTCCGTACCTCGTACGGTCAGAACCAATTGGCGCATGCCGTTGAGGTATCAAAACTATCGGCAGTATTAGCTGCTGAACTTGGGGCGGATGTTGAAGTTTCCCGGGCTGGTGGCTTGCTGCATGACCTTGGTAAAGCCATGGACCACAATATAGAGGGAACCCACGCCCAATTAGGAGCCGAGTTTGCCAAGCGTTATGGTGTCCATCCCAAGGTGGTCAACGCCATGGCGTCTCATCACCATGAAGTTGAACAGGAATCACTTGAGGCAGTCATTGTTGAAAGTGCTGATGCAATTTCAGGGGCACGGCCTGGCGCACGCCGGGAAGATTTGGAACAGTACATCAAACGCCTGCGTGCACTTGAGGAAATTGCCAATTCATTCCCCGGTGTTCAGCAAAGTTATGCCATCCAGGCCGGACGTGAAGTACGCATCATCGTCCGCCCTGAAGAGATCGACGATTTAGCTTCAACCCGCCTGGCACGTGACATCGCCAAGAAGGTCGAAGAAACTATGCAATACCCGGGTCAAATAAAGGTTACTGTGATCCGAGAAACAAGGGCAGTAGAATTTGCCAAATAAGGATTAATGAACAAGGGCTGCCTGATAAGCAGCCCTTTTTTTATTGGATTTGCCCGGACCATGGAAGCAAGCTGATGAATTTCTCCATGGAGTAATCAGCCTGAATCTCTATCCGGTTGAGATAAAAAATATCATAATACCCGTGAGTAATCGCCTCTCCCAACCCGACCGCGGAAGTGTAACCGGAGCGAATGGTTTTGTCGATTACCTGTTCATTGGCTGATCCAAACGGATAAGCGAACGAATTGATCGTAATGTCCAGACGGTCTTGCATATCCAATTTGGATTGGCGGATCTCCGTCTCCAAGTCCGCCCCGGGGGACATCAAATCTGTATGGTATTTACTGTGGGAACCGATCTCCCAACCTTTTTGGATCAATTCCTTCACCTGCGTTGAGGAGATCATATCCTTGCCATTCAAATAACGGTCGACGATGTAAAAAGTGGCAGTAAAGCCACATTTTTCAAGGATTGGATAGGCATTCTTGTAAACATCAATATTACCGTCGTCAAATGTGATCACTACGGGGCGCCGCGGCATCTCTCCGCCATTTAAAATGAGTGAGGCGACTTCGGAGACGGAAATGGTTGTGTAATGGTTATCCTGCAACCATTTCATCTGTGCATCAAAAATTGCCGGATCAATATTGTAGCGACTGCCATCAAGGGCGGATGTGACGTGATGGTACAAAAGAATAGGAACAGTAATTTTTCCCGCTTCAACTGTGATAAATGCTGGAGTTGGAGTGGGAGTTATGGTTGCTGTGGCTGTGGAGGTAGCGGTAACGGTGGGCGTTGGGGTGACAGTTGCGGTAGTCGTTGCTGAAGGTGTAGTCGTAAGGGTGGGTTTAAATAAAAAGAAGGTGGTTTGACCGGTTTTCTGGCAGGACGTGATACCGAACAAGAAGATCAATGCTACGGCGATGTTTGTGGTGTATTTTTTCATGGCGTTCGATGATCGCTCCTATCCGGGCTATTATAAATCATACTTAGAATGTTTCGAGATAATCATTTTGGAAGAAGGGATTAAATTTCTTTTCATAAGCAACAGTTGTTGAACGGCCATGCCCTGGAATGAGAACAGTCTCATCGGGCAGTGTGAAGATTTGTGAACGAATACTGTTGACAAGCGTTTCATGGTCTCCATCTTCGAAGTCTGTACGCCCTATACTTTCGCGGAAAATGGTATCACCACAAATGGCTGTACAAAGCGTTGAGCAATAAAGGATTATGGAACCTGGCGTGTGACCTGGAACTTCTCTAACTTCAATATTACTATCGCCCAATTGTAGCGTCTGTCCATTCTTTATAAACATGTCTGGGAGAGGAGGCAATTTAATTAAATAATTAAATTTTTTTGAGCCACCACCCTCTTGCCATAAAGCCAGCTCTTTTTCGTTAAGTGCAATCTTAGGACTCGGGTATAAGGATTCAACAAAAAAAGGAACACCTGCGAAATGATCAAAATGGGCATGTGTGCAAATGATCAACTCAATAACCAGGCGATTACTTTCGATAAAATCGAACACCGGCTGATTTTGGAATGACGGATCAACGATAATTCCTTTTTTTTCCTCAGGATCGAAAAGCACAACGGTGTTATTTTGCATCGGTCCCAGGCTGAAGACTTCAATTTGCAGTGGCATTTTTTTGTTTTCTCCGGATAAGGCTGAGCACGACAAGATTTATTGTTAAAACTCCGATTATTGCATAGAAAGGAACCGTGTAGATCAAATAAGGATCCTGTTTGTAAAGCAACCCTGCTATAACTGGAGCCACGATAACAGCGATGGCTGAGGCTGTTTCAACCATTCCGTATGCCAGACCTGTTTCTCCTGGATGGATAAGCGACCTGGCAATGGTAAGGATCATTGATTTACTTAGTCTCATGCCACCGAGGAAGAAGTAACCCAATCCAAACCAGAAAGGTATTTCTGCCTTAATAAAAAGGACAGTATAAAGCAAGACCCATACCTGTCCGATAAAGAAGGCAAGAACGGGTTTCAAGTGACCCAGCGCAAGAACGGCAACGGCATTTCCAAGGCTGCCAAAGGTCCCCAAAATTCCGATAGTGCTTGCTGAAAAGTGCTGCTGATTCTGTAAAAAGTTAGGTGTAAGCGCTGAAGGCAAATAAAGGACGAACATGGTGATAAAAGTGATCCCCAGGAATCCCATAAAACGTGAATTACTCAACAATCCCTTTGCGTGCGGGGATTCCTGGTCGGCGGCATGGGGCTCCGGGTGTTTGACAGTAAAAAGAATAATGACCGTGGATATAATGAATAATACTCCAGCGAGCATGTAAATAGATTTCAACCCAAACTTTTCAGCGAGGAAACCCCCGGTTATAGGACCAAGTACAGCTCCGAGACTGTACAGCCCGGAGACTAAGGTTAATGCACGCCCCACGCTGAGATTTCCACGGATTGACGCGATGTAACTGTTCATGGGGGCCTGTACAAAACCGGTCATGCCATACAGAATCAGTCCGATCACAAAGAAAGGCAATGAATTCGCCAGGGCCATCACCCAGGCGGCAATAGTCCCAAGAATCCAGGAAAAACACATAATCGAATGGGAACCAAGGCGGTCGGACAAATACCCTGCTGGAATTTGAGCTAAAGCCATGGCAATTCCCATTCCGCCAAGGATTGTGCCAATAATAATAGGATCGTTAATCCACTCCTGCAGGTAAATGGGTTGAAAATAAATAAATAGTCCTTCACCGATACCCCAGATGGACAATGAAACAGCAACGAGGATAAGGTTCCGGTTCATCAGGCTGAAAGGATCCGCTTTAGAAAAATTTTTACTTCAATAAAAATCTGTTCCCTTTCAGGCTCGCGGATGACCACGTGCCCGCTATTCTCAACCCAAAATTTAGTCTTGTCGGTTGAAGCGACAAAATCATATATGGTGTCAAGGCTTTCAGCCGGGATGCCGCGATCCTGGCGGGATTGAACAAACAAAGCTGGCAGGGTTACATTCGGAAGTTCCGATCGCATTACGCCAATCAATTCTTTTAATTCGATAATTGCCGGGGTGGGGTAATAGGGATAATCCACATGGTCTCTGGCAGCTTCCAGGTTTTGCCAATCCGGCTTCCCTTTGGATACTTTAGGGATTAAGTATTTTAAAATAGGGAGGTATTTTGCCCTGGGGTCCCCCGGAAGGGAACAGGGAGCAGAAAATGTGACGATACCAGAAAGATCAAACCTGGCTGCGGCAATTAAAGCGAGTACCCCTCCCATTGACAATCCCATTACCACCTGCCGGGTCGTACACCCTTTGAGAAGGTTGAGTCCGTCTTCGACCGATGCCACCCAATCCTCCCAATGGGAGCGCGTGATATCTTCCACGGATGTAGCGTGACCTGACAGGCGCGGTGCCAGCATGGTGTAATTATCCTGGGAGAGAGAATCACCAAGCATACGCATTTCTTTTGGAGTGCCGGTGAATCCGTGAACCAGGAGGCAACCGATTTCGCCACCGGGGATGAAGAATGGTTCCGCGGTGGGGATGGTCCGGGCTTTGATCATGTCTCCTCCTCGATGTATTACTAAAGTATTTGCAGTTCTCTCGGAAAATCGCTGAGTGATTCACACCCATTGGCGGTGACAACCACATCGTCCTCGATACGCACTCCGCCTTTACCCGGCAAATAAATCCCAGGTTCAACTGTGTAAACCATTCCAGTATTGAGGATCTGTTTGTTCGCTCCAAACATGAAAGGGGTTTCGTGTCCTTCCATGCCCAACCCATGACCGGTGCGGTGGGTAAAGTATTGACCAAACCCCGCGGACTCGATAACACCCCGGGCAGCATGGTCGATCTCACCGGCTTCGATTTCCGGTTGCCCGGCGGACCGGCCGGCGTGATTTGCGTCTTTGACAGTTTCATAAATTTTACGCAACTCATCTGACAAGTGACCAATAGCAAAGGTCCGGGTCAGGTCAGAACAGTAATCCTCAAAGGTTGCACCCCAGTCGATGACTACCAGGTCGCCTATTTCCAATTTACGATTGGTCGGAACAGCATGTGGATTGGCGCTATTGGGTCCCGATGCAACAATAGGCTGGAAGGGCAACTCCGTGGCAGAACCGGCGTTTAGCATTTCGATCGTCAGGCGAGAGGCGATTTCGGCCTCTGTCACTCCCACACGAATTACCGGCAGGGTGGCAGTGAGGGCTTTCTGGGCAATTTCAACAGCCTTTCGCATGGAGCGGATCTCACCTGTATCCTTATTGATGCGCAGTGAACTGAACACCGATTCCCCATTAATAAATTCCAGTTGGGGAGCAGCTTTTTGCAAGTAATCGATTTCCAAGAAGCGCAGCCGGGTGGGTTCTACAGCAATTTTGCTGCTTTCCAAATCAAGTGACTTCAATGCCTGCTGCATCACCCCAGGCCAGGTTGAAGGGTCATCCCCGAAGGTGATCGGTATAACCGGAATGGTAGAAGTGCTTGCTTTGCTTAACTCGAGTTCAGGCAGGATCAAGACAGGTTGACGACCCGCACGGCAAATCAACAGAGTTGGTCTTTCCATCAAATGAAAATGCAGACCTGTCAGATAGGTTAGTGTCGATCCGGGGTTGATCACTGTGGCGTCAAAACCGGCGACTTTTAGCAATTCCTGCAATCGAGTAAATCGTTGTGAAGTCATAGACTAATCTCCTGCTGCGATTATAGCCTGAAGGAGGTATTGGCGTAAAGCACTTAGAATACAAGCACTTAGAATACAATCATTGACAAATCGATTCGATGATTGTATTCTATATGCTTGCCAATCTTGAAAGGATTAACATGACAACTCCCAATTCCACAACATCACTTTATTCTGCTGATGGGTTCTCTGAAATTCTTTACGAAAAACTGCAGGCAGTCTCTCCCGCCATTGGGCGATTTGCACTTTATGAATTCCGTTATGCTCTGGATACATTGACCCCGGAGGAGGGATGGGGGAGTATTGTTCCTGCATCTATGATAGAAATTGAAAAGAAGGTTCATTCGCTTACATATTTTGACAGTATTGAGATCAAACCAAAAGTTGAAGGCAAGATCGTACTTGATAAAGAGATCATATGGCTTACAAATATGCTGCTGGTTGGGTTGGCCCGTGGAGTATACCCGCTAGATTGGATTACAAAATATTTTTCATTTGATCCGAGGGGATTTAATTTTCTTGTGCGTCCCACCTATATAACAGAACCTGTTTTAGCCCATTTGGGCGGAAATCCTTACCGTCAGTTTGAAAAGAAACAAAAAGTATTTGATAGTGCCTTGTATGTCGGGTATCGTGATTTTGAAGAGGCGAATCGGGATGTTGACAATGCACTCATTGATGCAGCCATGCAATTGATCCAAAAAAAGGGTACACCCATCCTGCTTGCGATTGCCGGTCCGACCGCAGCCGGAAAGACTGAAATCGTGGAACGCCTGACCTATGCCTTTCAAAAGATAGGGAAAAAGGTATCCTCGATGGAAATGGATAATTTCTATACTGATCGTGATCAGCGCGAGGCACGCGGTATAGGCTCACTCGGACGGGAAGCCATGCATTTCGACCTTTTCACTACCGCACTCCATGACCTATGCAATGGTAAGGCTGTCTCCATTCCGCGTTATGACTTTATTGATGGCACTTCCAGTCATGACCTGCAGGGTTACCTCAAACCAGACCGCAAACCAGTGGAGATCCAACCAGCTGATATTATCTTCGTGGAGGGGAACGGTCCATTCTTGTACGAAGAAGTGGCAGATCTTATTGGAATTAAAGTTGCATATATTACTGATGATATTGTCCGCCTAAAGAGGAAATGGTTGAGAGATATTGACCTCCGTAAAAAATATGATCCTTATTACCTGCGCAACCGTTATTTCAAGGAACAGTACCCCAATGCGCAGAAATGTTATCTTCCTCAGCTTGAAAAATGTGACCTGTTTGTGGATACTACAGGAGCTGCTTTGTGGGCTACGCCGGCAATCCAAAAGATACTTGGTTAATTAAATAAGGAACTTTTGGCAGCAAAAATCGTCTACTCAATAGGTTAATAACGAGAAGATGAAATAAAAAAATTACTCTTATTGGTAGCACTAATTATTGCGATATCAGCATGCCAACCTGTTGTTGAAACCCAGGTTCCTGCGGCGGTTCCGGTGACTGTTGATACCCCCGAGGCAATTGCAACCCAAGCCCCCACCCAAATGGTGCTGTCGTTTACACCTGCAACCTATTCAGATGAAGTTGGCAAATTTGCATTTGATTATCCTGATATGTGGACTCTTGATGCTGAACAGGTGATCGGCGATCGCGGCTCGCAGACGCTATTACTATCACCTGGCAGCACGGCTGAAAGCATTGCTCAAGATGGTTCCCGTATCGTGCTCATGCGCTACGCCTGGGATCCAAAGAATGATCTCGCTGCCAGGGTTGCGCAGAGGAAAACGGCGTGGGATGCTTCAGGATTTGTTATTTTGGTTGAATCGACCCGTGAACTGGAAGATGGCAGGGCGGTGGTTGACGTGCACATGGAAACTCCGGATAAGAACCAGTTTATGGTTACCCTCACCACAATCGGAGATAAATATCTCGAGATTAGTGCTGAAGGTGATCTGGCATTGTGCCAGGAGATACTGGGAACGTTGCGGTCAATCGATTAGAAATTTGCCCCTCTTAAATATGTAGTGTGCCTTGACAATACATCTGCATTTCGGGTAAAATCCTTTCTGCATTTGGAATCGGGCCTGTAGCGCAGTTGGGAGCGCGCTTCAATCGCACTGAAGAGGCCGGGGGTTCGAATCCCCCCAGGTCCACAAGAACGACAGGCTCGTGCAACAAAAGAGTAAATTTGGGCCCATAGCGCAGTTGGGAGCGCGCCTCAATGGCATTGAGGAGGCCGGGAGTTCGAACCTCCCTGGGTCCACCAAAGCAACAGCAGGAGTAGTAGGTTATCCAGCAGCGATTCGGGAGAGCGAGGTGTGAGCCCGATAAGCGTAGTGGAACGCAGAGACCGAACTCGCCTGACTTCCCGCAAGGGATAGCTTTCCGGTGATTAGAGTAGCCGGCTACGGGTACGCCCGTTATCGCGTCTTGAGTGGCCTGGGTAAACCGAGGCAACCAGGGTGGTACCGCGGAGAGCCCCTTCGTCCCTGACCGGAGAGGGGTTTTTGTTTTAACAACACTTGAAGGAGTGAAAATGGCCAACCAGGAAGTTCCATTCTACAATCCAAACGAGATCGAGGCCAAATGGCAGAAGAAATGGGCAGAGGATCGTCTTTATGAATCCAATATTGACGAATCCAAACCCAAGTATTACGCGCTTACCATGCTGCCCTATCCTTCCGGTGACTTGCATATCGGACATTGGTACGCCATTACCCCGCCAGATGCACAGGCGCGCTTTAAACGCATGAACGGGTACAATGTGCTCTTTCCTATGGGATTTGACTCCTTTGGTTTACCGGCTGAAAATGCAGCTATCAAGCGCAATATTCATCCACGCACGTGGACCTATTCCAATATTGAGAAGATGCGCAAGCAGTTCCGCACTATGGGTGCGATGTTCGATTGGCGGCGCGAAATTGTGTCATCTGACATGAAATATTACCGCTGGACCCAGTGGTTCTTCATCCAGCTTTTCAAGAACGACCTGGCATACCGCAAATTATCACCGGTTGATTGGTGTCCGAACTGTAATACCACCCTGGCACGTGAGCAGGTGTGGGGGGATGACCGGCACTGCGAGCGCTGCGGAACACCCGTGATCAAAAAAGACCTGACCCAATGGTTTTTCCGCACAACGCGCTATGCTGAAGAACTCATCCATTACGATGGCATTGACTGGCCCGAACGGGTCCGAACACTGCAAACCAACTGGATCGGAAAATCAGAAGGAGCATTGGTCACTTTCAAGGCTGAAACCGGTGATGAGATAGTCGTATTCACCACCCGACCGGATACACTCTGGGGAGTCACTTTTATGGTTCTAGCTCCCGAGAATCCCCTGGTGCAGAAGTTAACCACACCGGAACAACAAGCTGAAGTGGAACAATACATCCTGGACGCAACGCGGCAGACGGATATCCAACGTGAATCCTCGGAAAAAGTGAAAACAGGGGTGTTCACCGGTGGCTATGCAATCAATCCTGTAAACGGCGAAAAAATCCCCGTATGGATTGCTGATTATGTGCTGATGACTTATGGTACGGGTGCCATTATGGCAGTACCTGCGCATGACGAACGGGATTTTGCATTTGCTAAAGCATTTAACCTACCCGTAAAGGTAGTTATTCAACCCACAGAGGTTGCCATCGTTGATGGAGCTGACCTGACGGATGCCCTGCCTGCCAGCGGGATGATGGTCAATTCCGGTCCGCTATCGGGTACCCCGGGTGATCGATCTTTCAAAGCAGCGGTGGAGTATGTTGTGAAATTAGGAGTTGGTAAAGCATCGACCAATTACCGCCTGCGTGACTGGCTGATCTCCCGCCAGCGCTACTGGGGCGCACCGATCCCAATGGTCTATTGCGTAAAATGTGGTGAGGTACCAGTTCCGGAAGATCAACTGCCGGTTAGGCTTCCGGATGACGTGGAATGGAAACCGACAGGAGAAAGCCCGCTGAAACTGCATCCCACCTGGCGGTTCACCACCTGCCCGAATTGCGGCGGAAAAGCGGAACGGGAAACCGACACGATGGACACATTCATGTGCTCCTCGTGGTACCACCTGCGTTACCTCAGCCCGGATTACGATAAAGGTCCATTTGACCCTGAGGAATACGATTACTGGATGCCGGTGGACATTTATACTGGCGGTATTGAGCACGCCAACATGCACCTAATTTACACGCGTTTCTTCCATAAAGCCATGCGCGATATGGGCATCACCGAGGGGCATGAGCCAATGTTGAAATTACGGAACCAGGGCATTGTGCTGGGTGAGGATAATGAAAAAATGTCCAAGAGCCGCGGCAATGTGGTTGCACCGGATAACCTGGTGCAGTCTTACGGAGCGGATACTCTGCGGGCATTCCTGATGTTCTTCTCGCGGTGGGATATGGGCGGACCCTGGAGCAGCGGCGGGATTGATGGTACTTCCCGCTGGATGCGGCGAATTTGGGCAACAATCCTTGAACCAGGTACAAAAGTAAATGTAACGGAATCCGGTATCAAAGCATTGCGCCGCAAGGCTCACCAGACGGTGCGGTCAGTGACACAGGATTTCGAAAAGCTCGAATTTAATACCATCATTTCCGGAATGATGGAATTACTAAATGAAATGCTGCGGTTAAAAAGTGAGACATATGGCTCACCTGCCTGGAATGAAACGGTCGAACTTTACCTTAAGCTGCTTGCCCCAGTGGCACCACACATCACGGAAGAACTATGGCATCGGACCGGACACGCTTATTCAATTCACACCCAATCCTGGCCAACCGTTGATGAAGCTGCGGCGGCACAGGATGAAATTACCCTGGTTGTGCAGGTGAACGGCAAGTTGCGTGACCGCATCACCGTAGCTGCAGATATTTCAGAAGAAGAGGCCAAAGCGACGGCTCTCAGCAGCGAATTGATCCAAAAATCGCTTGAAGGAAAGCCCCCACGCCAGGTAATCTATGTTAAAGGGCGCCTGGTGAATATCGTGGTTTGATCAAGAATCGACCGGGATGAAATTTTTGTCTCCGGTCGGTTTTCGAATATAATGCGGTTAGTAACACAAGGAGAATTCAAAATGAGACTTGGCGAAATGAACTGGATGGAAGTTGAAAACTACCTGAGAAAGGATGACCGTCTATTGATCGTCCTTGGTGCCAATGAACAGCATGGTTTTCTCAGTACCAGCACAGACGTAAAAATTCCCCTGGCACTGGCAGACGCAGCCAGCCAGCAATCTGGTGTACTGGTTGCGCCACCATTGAATTTTGGCTGTTCCTCCTATTTTGCAGATTATCCCGGAACAATAAGCATCCGGGTTGACACCCTTCTAAGAATCGTCGAAGACGTCGTGCGTTCGGTCTACAGGCAGGGTTTCAGGCGGATCGTTATTTTGAACGGACACGGCGGAAACAGTCCAGCCAAGGTGGCGTTGGGGGAACTGGTAAATGAGCTCAAGGATATTAAACTAGCCTGGTACGAGTGGTGGAAAGCCCCCAATGTAAGCGCTGTGGCTGAAAATCATCATCTGAAGTCGTACCACGCCGGCTGGATTGAAGCATTTCCATTTGTGCGCACTAGTGCCATCCCGGAGGGTGAGAAGACGCCGTTTGTTACCGACATGGTCCTCAACTCTGGAGATATCAAAAAGGCTATTGGCGATGGTGTTTACGGCGGCCCTTATAAAGTTGATGATGCAATCATGACCGAAGTTTTTACTGCGGCGTTAAAAGATGTGCTTTTCATGCTGCAGTTTGTTTAAATATTTTACAAAGAATTTACATGCCGGTAATACTTTCATCATCCTCTGATCCTATACTTGGGATGTAACTCAACAAGAAAAGGAGATTTGAGATGAAAAAGTTTTCGAAAGTATTGAGCACCGGTATTTTGGTAATAATGCTGGCGGGCGCGTTTTTGTTTGCTTTTCCGACCGGCACTGCATACGCAGAAGGACTGGATGATAATCCTCCAGGTAATGGCGAAAAACTTGGCTTGATCAAGCAGAGGTTAGAGGCTGCGTTTGAGCGCCAGGAGGCTAACCTAGTACGACAGGCAGAGAACATCCAGAAATTAAGCCAGATTTCTGCAAAAGCCCAGGAGCGAATTGATGCGCTCAAGGAAAAGGGGAAGGATGTATCCTCCCTTGAAGCAGCCTTAGCGGCATTTGAAAGTACTATTCCTGGAATTAATGCTTCGCACCAGGTGGCGGTTGATCTGATCGCTGGCCATGCAGGTTTTGGTGATAATGGTAAGGTTTCGGATATTCAAACTGCAGGTGCAACAGTTAAAAGTATTCATGAAGCTCTTAAATCCACCAGGCAGATGATGATCGAAGCTGCCAGGGATTTGCGCCAGGCAATCCGAAGTTACCGCGAAGCGAATGCGCCAAGCCCCACAGTTGAACCATAAATTCTAGAGTATTGAAATTATAAAACAGGGTGATAAGTGCATCACCCTGTTTTTGTGTTTGACGTTTCAGTTAAAGTCAGGCACAATGGGTGGCATGAACACACACCGGCGCTTGTTTGCTTTATCCTGGCAAAGCGGGATTTTGTTTCCATTATCCGTTCTCACAGGTTTGGCTGCAAGCCTCCTGGTAATCACACAAGCCTGGTATCTCAGCCAGGTCATCAATGGCTTGTTTCTCGAAGATTCTACCTTACCCGAAGTCCTGCCCATTCTTCAAATCATCCTTATAGTGATCTTTTTCAGAGCTGGATTTACTTTAATAAATGGGTGGTTTTCGGGCAGCCTGGCTGAAAAAGTGAAGCTTGAATTACGAAGTTCTTTATTGTCCAAGGTAGACCGGCTGGGTCCGATCTGGTTGAGACGCCAAAAGACCGGTGAAGTTGCGACTACTCTTTTGCAGGGGGTGGACGCGATTGAGAACTACTTCAGCCAGTTTCTGCCCCAGGTAATCCTGGCTGTTGTGCTTCCCATCATTATCCTGATAGTTGTATTTCCGCTAGACCTGTTGACGGGGATCGTATTCCTTCTGACAGCACCATTAATCCCGCTGTTCATGATCCTGATTGGGCGAATGGCGGAGGCTGTAACCAAACGGCAGTGGCAGCAATTGACCCAAATGGGGGATTTCCTTTTAGATTCCATCCGGGGTTTGAAGACACTGCTCCTGCTTGGGAGGAGCCGTCAGCGCCTGGATGAAATCAAGAAGGTTAGTGAAGATTACCGGATCAGTACCCTGAATGTACTCAAGGTCACTTTTCTCTCGGCTTTTACCCTAGAAATGATCGCGACAATAGCTACAGCGGTTGTTGCGGTGGAGATTGGGTTGCGGCTGTTATACGGGCAGCTTGATTTTCAAAAAGCTTTTTTTATCCTTTTACTTGCGCCTGAATTCTATTTGCCCATGCGTAATCTCAGCATGCGCTACCATGCCGCGATGGCGGGTGTTTCTGCGGCAGGATCAATCTACAAGATTCTCGACACCTCCGAATTTGTTCCTGAGAAAGTTTTTACCATCCATAAAGAACCCTGTGTTTTGACAGGAAAAGAGATTGGCTTCTGGAATGTTTCTTATCGATATGGGGATTCTTCTCTTGATGCATTGAACGATTTTAATTTCACTTTTCATCCCGGCAGACATTATGCAATAGTTGGAGAAAATGGTGCTGGTAAAAGCACATTACTCAACCTGGCGTTGCAGTTTCTACAACCTTCTTCAGGGTGTATTGAACTTGACGGACAGGATGTCCGCGGGTGGGATCCACAAGTGTGGCGGAGCTCAATCAGTTGGGTGGGACAAAAACCATCAGTTTTTAATGCCTCACTGCTTGAAAATGTCCGGCTTTTCGATGCCGCTTATTCCGAGGAACAAGTAAAGCTTGCACTTGTCCAGGCAAAGTTGGGGGATTTATGCGATTCCCTCCCCGATGGTTTGGCAACAGATTTACATGAAATGGGTGAACGTTTCAGCAGCGGGGAACGGCAACGATTAGCCATAGCCCGGGCTTTTCTAAAGAATGGCTCACTGCTCCTCTTGGATGAGCCGTCGTCACATCTTGATTCACAGCTCAATAAGGATTTTCTAGAGTCCCTCAACGGCTTAATGCGGAGCCGGACAGCGATAGTGATCGCGCATCATATCCCCTTGATGAAATCAGTAGATGAAATCCTTTTAATTAGAGACGGCAAACTGATGGAAACCGGTTCTTATGATACCCTCATAAATAGAGCCGGCTATTTTTTGGAATTTTTACAGGCAGGCAGTGTATGAAAGTTATACTTCGCCTGCTGGGATTCTTGCGACCTTTCCTGGGAGAGGTAATGTTGTCGATATTACTGGGGGTTGCGACCATCGCCGCCGGGATCGGCCTGCTGGGAACATCGGCTTATTTGATCTCTTCCGCGGCATTGCATCCCTCTATTGCTGAATTACAGGTGGCAATAGTAGGTGTGCGATTCTTTGGGATCAGCCGGGCAGCGTTACGTTATGGCGAAAGACTGGTTTCTCATTCGGTAAATTTGCGCCTGGTATCGTCCCTGCGCAGCTGGTTCTTTGAACAGCTGGAAAAGAACGATCAAAAAAAGAATGCTGCTTACCGGTCTGGTGACCTGCTGGATCGAGTGCTGCATAATTTGGAAACCCTCGAAGAGTTTTATGTTCGCGTTTTATTGCCATTCATCACCTTTGCAGTAATCACAACCGGTGTCTGTCTTTTTGTAGGGCATTACCGGGCGATCCTGGGGTGGGTACTTGTAGCCGGGTTATTAATCACCGGACTGTTTCTTCCTGTTTTATCCATCTTAATTTCCCAAAGGGCGTCGCGATTGGTCACCAGGCAGTATTCCACATTATCGGCAGCAGTCGTCGAATCGCTGGATGGCATGGAAGAATTAACCGCCTTTGGCAGCAACCGGATTATTCTGGAAAGAAATATGTCATTGACCAAGGATGTATCCCGCACAAAAATCGATATTTTCATGCTGGGTGGGCTTAACAGTGGATTAGCTGTACTGGTTTCAAGTTTGACAGTGATTGGACTGATCTGGTTTTCCATCCCATTAATCCAGGATGGATTCCTGACAGGAATTTTACTGGCTGTAGTCATTCAAATTGCCATGGCAAGTTTTGAAGCAGCTAATTCTCTACCGGCTGCAGCGCAACAATTGACTCAAAGTATAGCAGCCGGAAAAAGCTTATTTGAAGTAGGTGTTGAGAATAAACAAGATCTAATCCAGTCAACAATTGGTCCTCTTGAGAACCCTGTATTTTTGCAGTTAAATCATGTTGGATATTCTGCTGAACAGGGTGGATTTATGTTGCAGGATATCTCATTTGATTTGCCCAGAGGTAAGAAGATTGCCCTGGTTGGTGCGAGTGGGGCGGGAAAATCCAGCCTGGTGGAATTGATACAAAAATTCATCAGACCGAAAGAGGGGTCAATCACCTTTGACAAGGTGGATATTTCAGCGTTTGACGATGAGTCCGTTCGAAGCCAATTTGGAGTCATGGGTCAGGGCGAGTACTTGTTCAACAGTAATCTCCGGGAAAACCTTTTACTTGCCAAGGCGGAGGCTTCTGACGAGCAATTGTTGGATTCCCTGAATAAAGTTGGATTGATGAAATGGTTTGTGAAGATGCCACACGGATTAAATACCTGGCTGGGCAATCACGGTGATTCGATCAGTGGAGGGGAGTATCGACGTCTCATGCTGGCGAGATTGATCCTGCAGAATCGGCCATTCCTGATCCTGGACGAGCCCCTGATAAACCTCGATATTGAGATAAAAAAAGATGTTCTCAATATAGTGCTTACAGAAATGCCGTCTTGTGGTCTCCTGTGGATCTCACATGAGTATTTTGACTTGGAAAAAATGGATGAGATCCTATTCATGGAAAATGGGAAGATTGTCGAACGTGGAACGCATTCCACTTTGATACAACGGAATGGGAAGTATGCTGCAGCATACTCATTGCAAGAACTTTAAACCCTATAAGTCATTATTTTTGGGTGACTAATCTTCTAATGCATCGAAGATCGCTTTTTCCGAGATAGCGCCAAGACGTAAGATTACAGGTTTGTCGCCGGTGCAATCTACTACTGTTGAAGGGATTCCTCCAGGGCAAATGCCGCCATTCAATATTAGCGGAATCCGTCCATTGAGCTGGTCGAAGACATCAATTGCAGATTGCGGGTTGCTACCCCCTGAAAGGTTGGCCGAGGTAGTTGCCAGTGGACCGAACGTCATTAACAATTCCAGGGCAACGGGATGATTAGGCATACGGATGCCGATATTTTTGGTGGTTGAGATCAATTCAGGCAGTGTTTCTTTTCGCGGCACGATGACAGTCAATCCACCAGGCCAAAATCGTTCAGTCAGTTTCCTGGCTAGTTTTGTCATGTGATTGGTGACTAATTTTATTTGATCGTTTGATCCGATGAGAATAGCGATCGCCTTATTGGCATCTCTGCCTTTGGCTTCAAAAAGTTTAATAATTCCTGGAGCATGAAAAGCGTCGGATGCCAAACCGTAAACTGTGTCTGTCGGGAAAGCGATGATTTCACCTTCCTTCAATAAGGCAACAGCAGAATCGATGGCAGCAGGTTTTTCAGCAGGCAGGATTAAAGTTTGCATAAGCACCCCAAATGATCAGTTTTGAATTTTCAGCAGCCTAGGTAAATTGGCTAGATCATTCAATACTGTAATTTTAGCAGAAGGTACATATTTTGTCGCCTGGTTTATAGCAACTTGTGCTTGAGAATAATCGATTTCCAGCAAGGCAAGCCCACCTTGATTCAAACTTGAGGGTAGTTGATCCAATAAACGCAATATCAACTCAAACCCATCGATTCCACCATCAAGTGCAATTGTAGGTTCAAATTTGCTAACCTTGAGCGTATTCAAGCGTTCATGGGGGATATAGGGTAAGTTGGCAGTAATCAAGTCCGCCTTTAGAGATAATCCATTAAGTAAATCGTTCTCTAAAGTAGAAATATTCTGTTCGAGGTGATATATTTTTATATTGGCACGGGCTACTTCCAGGGCTTTGGAGGAAATATCAACGGCAGTTGACATAAGATCGGGAAATTGGTCTACCAGCGTGATCGGGATAATTCCAGAACCGGTACCAATATCAATCAAGGTGCGAGAGGAAGGATGGTTCGTGAGCCAACTAATCGCTTCTTCGACGAGCAGTTCAGTTTCAGGCCTCGGAATGAGAACATCGGGCGTAACTAAAAAATCAAGACCAAAAAAGGATTGCCTGCCGGTAATGTACGGCAGGGGTTCACCCCGCATTAACCTGCGTTTTTTATTTTGGAGTTCATCCAATTGGTTGTCATCCAGGATTTTGTCGGCGTGAGTGATGAGCCATTCACGCGGGTGACCCAGAACCAATGAGGCAATTGAATAAACTTCGAGCGAAGAAAATTCCTCTACCCCCTCGAAGTTTTTCTTTGCGGTATTCAACCAATCCTGGAGATTAGTCTTCGTCATCACCAGCGACTGAGGATAAACGATCGGTTTCATCACGCAGTGATAATTCGTCGATAAACAGATCAATATCTCCACCCATTACTCCTGGAAGGTTGTAAGAGGAAACATTGATGCGATGGTCGGTGACACGACTTTGGGGATAATTATATGTGCGGATTTTCTCTGAACGGTCGCCTGTACCCACCTGAGAACGACGGGCATCTTCCCGTTCCGACTGAATTCTTTCCATTTCCAAATCGAAAAGCCGGGAACGCAGGATGGTCAAGGCGCGTAATCGGTTCTGCAATTGGGAACGCTCATCCTGGCAGGCAACAACGAGACCGGTGGGTTTGTGGGTAATGCGGATGGCAGTGGCGTTTTTCTGCACATTTTGTCCGCCCGCGCCTGAAGAACGGAAAACATCCACCTCAATATCGCTGTCTGGGATCTGAATATCGACATCTTCCATTTCTGCCATTACCGCAACAGTAACAGTGGAAGTATGGATGCGCCCTGAAGATTCAGTGGAAGGAATACGCTGGACGCGGTGAACGCCTGACTCGAATTTCAAGCGGGAATAGGCTCCCCGTCCTTTTACCGTGAAGATAACTTCCTTGTAACCACCAATACCGGTTTCGTTGGAGGTGATTATTTCTACTGCCCATTTACGTTGCTCGGCATAATGCATATACATACGCATTAATTCAGCAGCAAACAAACCCGCTTCATCTCCGCCTGCGCCTGCGCGAATTTCAATGAATACATTGCGGTCATCCCGAGGGTCCTTAGGAACTAGCAGGGCTTTTAATTCTTTTTCCAGAACTTCAATTTGGGGAGTAAGCGATTCAGCTTCGGCAGCAGCAAGAGCGCTCATCTCTATGTCTTCTGTAGACATAAGCTCTTTTGCCTGGTTAAGTTGATTGGTGAGATCAAGGTAATGCATCGATCGCTGGTAAACGTTTTCCAGATCAGAGCGTTCCTTGGCAAACCCCGCTACTTTTAGGTAATCCTCAGCATTTTCTTCAATCAGGCGAGTAATTTCGTCATAACGTTGTTGAATTGATTTTAATTTTTCTAACATAAGTACTCACCTTTGACGTATTCAGATTCGCGTCAATTATACCAGTATGCCGCTAAGGGTTTTAAGAGGTATATAAAAGGAACTACCCGATAGGTAGTTCCCTGATACTTCAATTGAGTGGAATAATTGGAAGGAGCTATTTTTTCTGGTCTTCCCAGAAACTACGTCGGTCTTTGACCGGTTTCACCTTTTCAGGTTCGATCTTGGGTTCAATTGGTTTTTCAAGAACCTGTTCAATGGTGGGCAAATCAGCTACATGAGGAATAGCACCGATGAGTTGCGGGGCATATTCATTCATAAGCATACGTAAGGTACCCAAGGTGGCATTGTTGGTGACTACCACTACCCAATAATAGGTACTATCACCCAGGAAGCGGGAAATGATGTAATTCTTATTGGTGGTGACAAGATTATCGTCAACTTTTCCGGAATTGATTTTATTGCTAACTTTAACTGCCAATTTCATGATTTCTGCAAAACGGGCTGCCGCATCACTGGCACTAAAATTAGGGTCAGCAGATCCGCCGGCAATTGACATTCCGTCCATACCAACAACGTCAGTAGATATAAAATCGGCTCCAATTTCTGCTTTAAACTGTTGAATGATCTGTTCAAGTTTAGTCATTTTTCCTCCTGGATACCAGTCTTGTCACTTGTTAGTGGGGCATTGCCTTAGATAATTGTTCGGTGTACATTTTGCTCATCAGTCTCAAATTACCCAGATTACCTTCCTTGCGGGTGGTGGCTATTGCTAGAAAATACTCTTTTCCAGGCAGGAAGCGCATGAGAATGTAACCCTTTTCGGTTGTCAGCAGATTATCTTCCAGAACACCTGCTCCAAGTTTATCAACGGAACCATCCACTAGGCGGAAGAGCGTGGTGATCTGGGCACTTACGTTTTCGGGGTCGAGAACTCCCAGTGTATGGGACGCGAGGTTAATACCATCGATTCCTACAAGGGCGCTGGCAGTATATCCTGACACTTCGCCTGCAAGACTGGAAAGTATTTCGTCAAACTTTTGTGACATTTTATTCTCCTCCATTATTCCATGGGATTGATCGTTAACTCTTTTTTGTGTTTCAACTTCTTCAAGTCGTCTTACACCCTCTAAGAGTAGACCTGACCACATCCGATTAATTGATTTTTGGGGAATTACTATATCGTTTTCGACATCGAATGTCCCTTCATTCCAGGACAATAATTCATAAACTACTTCTTCACCAACATTCCCACCCAGTTCAGCATGGACAACCTGCTTGTTGGCAAAATAAATATATGCTGTCTCGTCGCCGTGCAGGATTGTCATTTTTGCGAAGCGGGGATCCATGCAGTGGATTTGAAATAAGTCAGCTAATGAAATATCCTTTAAATTCCCGTTTATGCCCATATTTTCACTTCCAGTAGAAATCCCACGCTTTTTGGATTTCAGTAATCGCCAATGACATTATTTCTTGATATGGTATGTTTTTTTCAGTCACAATAGTAGCAAGGGTTAACTGATTGTCTTTCACATTAAATGGGCGATTTACCAGTATGTACCCGTTAGAAAATGAATAAGTAATCTCTTCCAATTCTGTCCAACCCATCAATTTGCTAACTTGAAGGGATGTCTTGCGGATAAAACCAATGACTGCCGCCTGCCGTTCGGGAACCTCTCCATCGTTTGCGGCAGAAATGATCGGTAAACCATCCTTATCGGTAAGGATGGATAATGGAAATTTTCCATTATTGTTCATATCAAACAAAACGTTAGTGAGCATATCAAAACCAGATTTTTCAAGGAGTTTCATTTACAGTATCCTTCAACTGTTCCTATGTGCCCAAGAAAGAACAGGTTATTGATCACTCATTTCTTCTCATTACCGTAACATCATTAAATTCTATTTTTCGCCACAAATAAAAGAACCAAGATAAGCCAGCGCATATGTAAATTGCATGGTGTCACCGCTGACTAGCTATTCAATTGAATCCCCAATGGGCTTTGGATTTTTAATACCTGATAACTAACCAAGAACCCTTTCACAGATAAAGTATACACTTATGCGTTTATGTTGGCACATTACAATCTTGCAAAGGGCTTAGTTTTATTGGGGAGTTATCAACTTTAGAGCCTAAGAAGAGAATGACCAAAGAACTTCATGGTTTACGCAAGGATAAAAATAGCATAAAATCAAGATATCCTATTGTTGGAGGTATAAATGGCCTGTCCAGGAAAGAAAATTGTTCAGTCTGATAAAGCGCCTGCTGCTCTTGGTCCCTATTCAGTAGCTAATACCGGTGGACCCTTTGTTTTTACAGCCGGGCAGATTGGATTGGATCCTGCAACCGGAATTTTGGTGGATGGCGGTATCGAAGCTGAAACCCGCCAAGCATTGGAAAACATTAAAAAAGTTCTCCAAGCTTCAAACTCATGCCTGGAAAATGTCGTGAAAACTACCGTATTTTTGCGTGACATTGGTGAATTCTCAAAAATGAATACCGTTTATGGTGAATTTTTTACCAGCGATTTTCCAGCGCGATCCGCAGTTCAGGTTGCAGCATTGCCAAAGAATGCTGCAGTAGAGATTGAAGCGATTGCTTTAATCGGAGATAAGGACTAATCTCTTGTTGAATTCTGACAAGGGTACTATTCTGTTGGTGGATGATGAACAAAATATTCTTGATCTGGCATCGATGTACCTGGTCAGAGAAGGTTTTGATATCGAGACTTCCGTTAATGGTATAGAAGGTCTCGAAAAAACCCGGCAAATAAAACCAGTCCTTGTTGTACTAGACTTGATGCTGCCGGGATTGGATGGATTTGAGATTTGCCGTAAGTTGCGTGCTGAAGACAATCAGGTTCCCATTATTTTACTTACCGCCCGTGATGAAGATGTAGATAAGATCCTTGGCTTGGAGCTTGGGGCAGATGACTACATGACAAAGCCCTTCAATCCACGAGAACTAGCAGCCAGAGCCAAAGCCGTATTAAAAAGGGTAGAGCGAAATCCTATACAATCGATTAAATCCGAGGCGATAAAGATAGCGGATATTTCAATTGATCTGCTTAAGCGTAATGTAAAGACCGAATCCGGGATTGAGATTGTGCTGCGTCGGCATGAGTTCGAGTTGTTAAAAATCCTGGCAGAACACAGAGGATACGTGCTATCACGTGACCAGCTACTTAATGAAGCGTGGGGATTTGATTTTGCCGGTCAAACCCGAACGGTTGACGTCCACATTGCCCATTTACGCAGCAAATTAGCCTCTACAAGTGTGAATATCGAAACTGTTACTGGTATTGGGTATAAATTGGCGGAATAATGGCCAATACCTTGCGCTCCCGATTGTGGTTAGGGTACCTGCTGCTTACCATCCTGGTACTTGGAGCATTTCTCCTTGGGTTGGTGTATATCCTAAATGGGAGCACAGTCCTGTATCGCCAGGTTGTTACCAAACTGGAAAACACCCAGCAATTACTGCTTGAAACAGAAGCATCCTCATCAGCAGTCGATCTTGAGAGAATAAAAACCGCATTAATTGAAAAACCTGTGGAGGGTTCGGTTCGAGTAATTATCGCCTCTAACCTTGGCGAGACGTTGTATGACAACCGACAGGATCAAGGTGCAAGCCTACGATGGGTACGGGTTGCTGTGATAAAAAGAGTGGCAGCCCAAGGCTCGTCCGGATTAACCCGTGATAGCTTAAGGCGAGTTTGGATCTATGTAGCCGCAAAAATCCCTGATTCGCAGAATTACCTGGTAATTGCCAGCCTCCGGCAAAACTTAACCTGGAAATTCATGTTCAGTGATCCAATGACCAGGTTGGTACTACGCGTAGTGATATGGTCAATGTTAGTTTCACTCTTCTTAACCTTTTTAATGGATCGTTGGATAGCGCTCCCGATCAGAAAAATGTCGCAACAAGCCTCGTTGATAGCATCAGAAAATGGCACCCAGTTGCCTGTTGAGGGAGTTAAGGAAGTAAGAGATCTGGCATTAGCGTTAAACCAAATGAGTCGACAGGTGCAGGAAAGCCAGCAATCGCAACGGGATTTTATTAGCGATGTCTCCCATGAGTTAAAAACGCCACTTACCTCAATTCAGGGATTTTCAACCGCTATTTTGGACGGGACAGCCTCGACTGCAAATGAGATTCATCACTCAGCAGAAATTATTTCCAATGAGTCACAACGCATGCTGGGTATGGTTAATGAACTTCTTACGTTGGCGCGTTTGGAAGGTAAAGTTGAGAATATTGAGCGTCAGCAAATATATCTAAAGTCACTACTTAACGGTGTAATCGAGAAATTAACTCCTTTTGCGAAACAAAGCCAGGTAAGTCTACAATTGACAGTTTCTGAATTACCATTAATCTATGTAGATCCTGAAGGGATTACCCGTATTTTCCTCAACCTTGTGGATAATGCCATCAAGTTTTCAATCCCAGGTAGCGAAGTAAATATTTCCGGAGAAACACAATCAGGTGAAGTCATCATCCATATTTCTGACACAGGTAAGGGGATTCCAGTCGAAGAACAGCCAAAAATCTTCAATCGCTTCTACCAGGTTGACCGGTCGCGTAAAGGCGGATCGGGTAAATCATCAGGATTGGGGTTAACAATTGCGCGAGAAATCGCCCGATCTCACGATGGAGATATTACTGTGAAAAGTGTTGAAGGAATAGGAACAACTTTTACGGTTCACTTGCCCCTAAATTTAAGAAATACCAATTGAGTGACGCCCATGTATAGCCCCGCAATATCCATTGTTATCCCTTGTTTCAACGAGGAAAAGAATATCGCAGACTTGCTAGATGCTATTCGATTTCAAACGGTATCTTTAGATTCCATAGAAGTCATCATAGCAGACGGATTATCTACGGACAATACCAGGAAGATCATCAACCAGTATTCTACTGACCACCCCGAACTCCAGGTTCATATCATTGATAATAAAAAAAGAGTCATCCCGGCTGGATTAAATAAGGCTATAAAGGCAGCAGAAGGTGAGATCATCATCCGCTTGGATGCCCACGCGATCCCTGCATTAGACTATGTGGCACGCAGTGTTCTTGCGCTAAAGGAAGGTCTGGGAGACAATGTTGGCGGCGTAATTGATATACGCTCCAGTCGAAATTCCTGGATCGCGCATTCCATTGCAATTGCGACTGCACATCCTCTTGGAGTTGGAGATGCCAAATACCGGTGGGGGACCAAAGCGGTTGAGGCCGACACAGTTGCGTTTGGTTGCTTTTATAAATCAACAGTTGAAAAAGTTGGATTTTTTAATGAGTCCCTTTTGGTCAATGAGGATTACGAGCTTAATGCAAGGCTGCGTAACCTGGGAATGAAAATTTGGGTAGATCCAGCAATCCGGGCTATCTATTTCTCCCGTCCCACTTTGAAAACTCTCGCAAAACAATATTTCTCTTATGGTTATTGGAAGGTGCGCATGCTGCGGATGTTACCGAAGACATTGCGCTGGCGGCAAGCGCTCCCACCCTTATTTATTTTAGGGATTTTGATGTTATTATTATTAACCATCTTTTGGTTTCCCGCTATTTGGATTCTAGTTGTTACCTTATTGGCTTATCTCTTGATCCTTGTCACTGGTGCGATGAAACCAACAATTGATCAAAAAAAGGCTGCATTGTTTATCGGAGTACCAATGGCGATCATAACGATGCATTTTTCATGGGGGGCAGGTTTTTGGTTTAGCCTGTTCAGCCCTGGAAAAAAGGAAAAATAACCCGGTATGGAATCTTTAACACAAAAAGGCAGGTTGCGCATCCGTCAATCAGAACGGAAGGTAATCCTCTTGGCAGGAGATTTAATTTTTTCCACACTCTCCTTGCTGCTTGCGTTATTCTTTTGGTCGCAAAAAGATGCGTTGAATTTTTCATGGGAATTCCTGGGACAGCGATCTCCTGGTTGGTTTTATTTTCTTCCATTGATTTGGATATTTCTTCTTATTGGACTTTATGATATTCGCCGGGCTAACCGCCACAGTGAGGTTATGAAAGGTGTTTCTACAGCCGCTGGTATCAGTATTCTGCTCTATCTAATCGTATTCTTTGTTTCAGAACCGAATTCTTTACCCCGGCGTGGTGTGGCTATATTCATAGCGAGTGCAACGGTACTTACAATCCTTTGGCGATTTTTATACATTAAGATTTTTACTGCACCTGTTTTCAATCGCCGTGTTTTAGTGATTGGCGCTGGTTTGGCAGGGACAACCCTGGTTTCCATGATATCCAAAATTCAACCTGTTCCGTTTGATCTGGTTGGGTATATCGATGATGACCCCGAGAAATTGGGTAAAGAATTGTTTTGTTGTAAAGTCGTGGGAAATGGACCTTCTTTACTACATTCGATCAAGGAATATGAAGTAACGGATTTAGTATTTGCTATTTCCGGGGAACTCAATCCAGACCTTTTCAGGTCAATTCTTGCTGCCGAAGAAGGTGGAATCGAAGTTTCCTCACTTCCTACAGTCTACGAAGAACTCTTTGGCAGGGTACCGGTGCAACTTCTTCAATCTGACTGGATATTGCGTAGTTTTTTAGACCAGGTTCATACAAACGGATTGTATGAAGGCATTAAACGCCTGGCAGATATTTTTAGCGGTATTGTGGGATTGTTGGTATTAGGAATTCTGTTTCCGTTTGTAGCACTTTTTATCCTCATTGATAGTGGACGTCCCATCATTTATAGTCAGATGCGTGTTGGAAAAAATGGCAATCCCTACAAGATTTATAAATTCCGCACAATGCGGGCAGATAATAACAATGGGATTGGGCGCATGACCAGTGATGGGGACGAGCGGATCACCCGTTTTGGGAAGCTGCTGCGTCGCAGTCATATCGATGAACTTCCACAAATGCTTAATATCCTTAAAGGCGAGAACAGCCTGGTGGGACCAAGAGCCGAGCAACCAGAATTGGTCAACCAATTTCAACAGCAAATCCCTTTTTACCGGGCTAGGCTGCTTGTTAGACCCGGGTTAACAGGCTGGGCGCAAATAAACCAGCGTTATGCTTCCACCGTAGAAGATACGGTTGTAAAACTGGAATTTGATCTCTATTACCTGAAACATCGTACATTACTCCTAGATTTTAATATCATCCTGCGCACCATTGGTGCTGTATTGGGTTTTCGAGGATTGTAAATGAAATCAAAACCAAACATTCGCAACCGTTACCTTGTGCTGGTGGATTTAGTCTTAATCGTTACCGCAATTTTAGGCGCATTTGCCCTGCGATTTGAATTGGGTCCATTATTCTTCTATTATTTGCCTTTTGCCTATTGGATGATCGGCGTATCCCTTGTACTAAAACCTCTTATTTTTTACGCATTTGGAATGTACCGGCGTATGTGGGTCTATGCCAGCATCCGCGAACTTCGCCTGGTTGCATCGGCGGTATCTACCGCATCGATCCTGGTTACAGTAGTATTGTTGATATTTTATTCACTCAAATTATTCAATGGATTCGTCCGTTCCGTTTTAATCATTGACTGGTTATTGTCAATTTTGTTCTTTGGCGGTGTTCGATTCTTATTGCGCTTGATCGCAGAGAATTTCAAATCCAATAATCTTTCCTCTCCTAACCTGGTTAACAAACGGGTGTTGATTATTGGAGCCGGGGATGCCGGAGCCCTGGTGGTTCGTGAATTGCAAAAAAACCCCGACCTCAATTTGACTGCAGTGGGTTTTCTGGATGACAACAATAGTAAAATGGGGCAGCAGATACATGGTGTTCAGGTGCTTGGAACTGTAAAAGATATTGGCAAGGTCGTGGAAAGTAAACACGTGGATGAAGTGATCATCGCCATACCCAGTGCACCGGGTAAAGTCATCAGAACAATTGCTGACATATGCCGCCTTAAGGGCATTCCATTCCGGACTATGCCTGGTATGTATGAGCTCATTGGTGGAAAAGTCTCCATCAACCGCTTACGAGAAGTTGATATCACCGACCTTCTACGGCGGCAGCCCTCACACATGAAAGAGGAACTTGTAGGATATATCCTCTCTGGAAAAAAGGTAATGATTACGGGTGCCGGCGGTTCGATTGGACGAGAGTTATGCCGCCAGATTGCCCGATGGAGTCCTTCTGGTTTGATCCTGGTAGGGCACGGTGAGAATAGTATTTTTGAATCGCTTCTCGAGATCCAGGAAACTTATCCTTCTTTACCGTTAACTCCAGTGATTGTTGATGTGCGCGAAAGTAACCGGCTTGAAGCAGCATTTAAAAAGCATCAACCGGAAATTGTTTTTCACGCTGCGGCCCACAAGCACGTCCCCTTGATGGAAATGAATATTGACGAGGCGGTGAACAACAATGTTTTAGGAACCCGCAACGTGGTGGACGCCTGCGTAAAATTTAATGTAGAAAAACTGGTCATGATTTCCACCGATAAGGCCATCCGTCCGGCGAATATTATGGGGGCAACGAAGCGCTTCTCTGAAATGATCGTCCTGGATGCAGCTAAAACAACCGGACACGCTTATTCAGTTGTGCGCTTTGGCAACGTGTTAGGAAGTCGCGGCAGTGTTGTTCCTTTGTTCAAGCACCAAATTGCCCGCGGCGGACCGGTGACAATCACTCATCCTGAAATGAAACGGTATTTTATGACCATCCCTGAAGCCGTTTACCTGGTCTTGCAGGCCGCCGGTATGGCCAACGGCGGTGAGACGTTTGTATTAAACATGGGGCAGCAGGTGCGAATTCTTGATCTGGCGGAAGATCTCATCCGCTTATCCGGACTTGAACCTGGCAGGGACATTGAAATTGCATTTACTGGCATCCGACCGGGTGAAAAATTAAGTGAAGACTTATGGGAGGAAGGTAAAAAATTTAACCCAACCCAGCATCCGGATATTTTCCAGCTTGAGGACAATACCAATCTAAAAGGCGCCGAATTGAAAGAAACGATAAATACTCTACTGTCTCTTTCTAATAAAGGCGACAGTGTCGCTATCGTCAAACTTGCAGATAAAATGATTCCGGGATCAAGCCTGGCTGCTACGCCTCCACCTGATCTGACTTCAATTGATTAATATGCTTGTTGACTTGCAACGCTGGTCCGAGTTTATTTCTAAACACCCGGAGAGTCATATCCTGCAGGATGGACGCTGGGGGGAATTAAAAGCCGGATTTGGCTGGCAATCTCAACATCTCATTAGCGGGGATGAGGGTACACAAATCCTTTTTCGAAAATTGCCTTTCGGATATTCGATTGGGTACATTCCCAAGGGTCCGGTTGGGTTCAATGAATCACTGCTCGGTGAAATCGATGAATTATGTCGAGCTCATAAATCCATATTCCTGAAAATCGAGCCTTTTGAGTGGGAACCTGAATATGCATGGAACGAACTTGAGAAGAATGGATTTATTCAGGGATCGCCCATTCAACCTCGCCGAACTGTAACGCTCTCTCTAAGCGTTTCTGAGGAAGATCTCCTGGCGGGAATGAAACAAAAAACCCGCTATAACATCCGCTTGGCAGAAAAGAAGGATATTGTGGTACGGTCCTGTGAGGATTACCAATCATTTCACAAGATGGCGATGGAAACAGGAGAGCGCGATAATTTCGGCATCCATTCAATGGAATATTACCTGAAGCTAAAAGAGAATTTTGGTAAATCAGGTCAATTGGTCTTGTTAATGGCATTTTTTGAAGAAAAACCTATTGCAGGCGTTATTGCGCTTGCACAAGGTAAAAATGCCTGGTATATGTACGGCGCATCGACTGGCGAAGAACGCAACAGGATGCCGACATATCTGCTGCAATGGGAAGCCATCAAATGGGCGAAAGCCCAGGGATGCAGCGAGTACGACTTGTGGGGAATCCCTGACCACGAGGAATCCGAGCTTGAAGCTCTTTTTACTGAAAAGCAGCACCATGACGGGTTGTGGGGAGTCTACCGGTTCAAACGTGGATTTGGCGGGACGATTCGCCGCAGTGTAGGGGCCTGGGACAAACCCTATTATCCCGGTTTATTTAAACTTTATCAACTTTATTCCAGATTACGAAACCGAGGGATGGAATAAATGACCCATTATTGTTATCAATGCGGCAGGTCCCTGGTCTGTGAAATTGTAGAAGGCCGCGAACGTGAAATTTGCAGGCAATGTGGTTGGATCCATTATGAGCACCGCAAAGTAAGTGCTGCGGTGTGCGTTGAAAAAGATGGAAAAGTCCTTCTGGTGGAGCGCGGGATTGAGCCCTGGAAAAATGCCTGGTATATGCCGGCAGGGTACCTGGAAGTGGATGAGGTACCAGAGGAATGTGCAGCCCGCGAAGCGCTGGAGGAAACGGGGTTCGAAGTAAAGGTTGGCAACTTGTTGGGGATCTACACGTACGAAGATGACCCACGTGGAAATGGAATTGTGCTACTTTATTCAGGCACGATTAATGGCGGTAGTATTCAAGCAAATGAAGAGATGGTCCAGGTGAAATTCTTCACTCCGGACGAAGCATTAGCGCTTCCAAAAGCCGGGGCTGGCGGTTCGAGGCAAATTGAGGATTGGGTCCATCGAAACAAGGGGTTATTATCATGACCCTTGAAAAGTGGAATGACTTTTTAAAAAGCTTACCCAGACCGCATATATTGCAAACGGTGGAATGGTCTGACCAGAAAAAAGAAAATGGCTGGAACGCAGAGCCATTGATAGTAAAAGGCGAAGATGGAACTCCGGCATCAGGTGCGCTTGTGTTAACTCGCACCATAAGACCTTTGGGATTTGGTCCGCGTTATTCAGTGTGCTACGTTCCACGTGGTCCACTACTGGAGTGGAGCAACCAGGACCTGCGAATGCGCACGATCCATGCGATAGAAACCTATTGTCGTGAGAAGAAAGCCATCTTTATTAAGATCGATCCGGAAGTGGGTTTAGGAACCGGCATCCCTGGTAGCGTTGAAGAAAAACCAGATGATACCGGAATCAGTGTGACTCAGGAATTAATGTCCAGGAATTGGCGCTTTTCGCCGGAGCAGATCCAGTTCAGAAACACAGTATTGATCGACCTCCTGGGAACAGAGGATCTTTGGTTAACCCGCATGAAACAAAAAACCCGTTATAACATTCGCCTGGCTCAACGCAGCGGAGTATCCATTCGCGAAGGGAACTCAGAAGATCTCCATATGTTGTACCGTATGTATGCACAAACAGCAGCTCGGGATAACTTCATCATCCGCGAGGAAAAGTATTACCTTCGTCTTTGGCAAAATTTCATAGACATTGGTTACGCAGTCCCGTTGATCGCTGAGGTGGAAGGGGAGCCAGTAGCTGCCCTCATAATGTTTATTTTTGGAAAAACTGCCTGGTATTTCTATGGCATGTCCACCAATAATCAACGCGAAAAAATGCCCAACTACCTGCTGCAATGGGAAGCGATGCGAAAGGCGAAATCCTGCATGTGTGATGTCTATGATCTGTGGGGTGCGCCGGATAATTTCGATGGAAAAGACAACTTGTCAGGTGTTTTCCGTTTCAAAGAAGGGTTGGGGGGCGTACTGCACCGTACGATTGGCGCATGGGATTATCCCTTAAAACCTGGCTTATACTTTATTTATCAAAAGGTTCTACCCCGAATCCAAAACTTTACGCGATGGATGCGGGCGGGAAAAATTCGCCAGGAGGTCCAATGAGTATTCCAAGAGTCAGGTTCGCACATCTTCCTACTCCGATAGAAGCCATGCCGCGATTAAGCAATCTGTTGGCAGGACCTCGATTGTTTGTCAAGCGGGATGACCAAACCGGGTTAGGTATGGGGGGTAATAAAGCGCGCAAACTGGAGTTTGTACTGGGTGAAGCGCTGGTAGCTGGAGCAAGGACTTTGATCACGGTCGGTGGCATTCAATCCAATCACTGCCGGCAAACAGCAGCCCTGGCGGCCAAATTTGGGTTCAAGTGTATCCTTGTGCTTTCAGGGACTGAACCGGAAACCCCCAATGGGAATCTCTTATTGGATAATCTTTTTGGTGCTTTGGTGGTTTGGACTTCAAGGGAGAAACGTGAAGCCACTTTAGAATTGGTATTCCAACAATCACAGGAAAATGGCGAGATGCCTTTTCTCATCCCGTTAGGAGCGTCAACTCCAGTTGGTACTTTGGGATATGTAGAGGCGATGCGGGAACTGCAATCTCAGCACAGTCATTTTGACTGGATCATCCTGGCATCCTCAAGCGGCGGTACCCACGCAGGACTAGTGCTTGGTGCCGCAATAACGGTGTGGAAAGGGAAAATCCTGGCGATCAGCATTGATCATACGGTTGATGAACTGCAGAATACTGTTGCATACCTGGCAAACCAGGCTGCTATTATCCTTGAGGAAAAAGTGACGATCATGCCGCAGGAAGTTATGGTCAATGCTGATTACATAGGCGCAGGATATGCAATTGCCGGTGGACCCGAATTGGAAGCCATCCGGCTTTTTGCTGAGAATGAAGGATTGCTGCTTGACCCTGTTTACACCGGACGTGCAGCTGCAGGGATGATTGACCTCATTCGCAAAGGAATTTTTAAGAAATCAGAGAAAATCCTATTCTGGCACACGGGTGGAGCACCAGCGCTCTTTGCCCAGCCTTATGTTGAACAAATCAGAGCTTAAGCAATGCTATAATGCCGGTGGTGATGTATGAATGCAAACATCGACATTGACACGACATTTAAACTACTGCTAGTGCTGATCGTGGTGGCGATAATTGCAGCTTTAGTGGCTGCATTTCGCTCAATCAGGGCGGCGAGGGCACTGCAGTTCTACAAGAAACGCCAGGATTTGATCGAACGAGGATGGCGCATGGTGGCACTGACATTGATCCTCGGTTCTGTGGCTTTCCTGTTGGTGAAATTTGGAGAGCCGGTGGCATACCGGTATTTTCCACCATCACCTACGATAACTCGAACCCCAACCATTACGACTACTCCAACAATTACCCCCACATTGGAAAATACTTACACACCCACAGTGACGCTTACACTTCAATACACGTATACGCCATCCATTCCGGATGTAGTTCAAACTGCCATTCAAACCCCGGTTGGTGTGGATATCAGCGCAGTATTCAGTCCGATAGAGTTTTCTACTCAAACCAAAGATAGCGTGATTATCAATACGAAAGACGTGTTTGACCCACCAATCACACAGATGTTTGCTGGCTATACTTACGATCGAGTGTCTCTTGGCGTGCAATATACCGCAGTATGGTTGTACGAGGGGCGGCTGATTTGTTATGAGACAAATTCATGGATATGGTCGACCGGGGGAGCAGGGTATTCAGATGCATGCAATGGTAAATTAACTGCTGATCAATGGTTACCAGGCGAATATGAGGTCCAAATCTTTATCGGGCAAACCTTTAAGACTTCAGGCAGGTTTACCATAACAGGCAATAAACCGGCTGCAATGCCAAGTTTGACACCCACACCCTAAAATTAATAGGATCGTAATTTTGTCTTCCCGGACATCTGATTGGCAATTTCTGCTGCAAGTGAAACATTATTCTTCAGCAGAGCAAGGTTAGTATGTAAGCTCTTCCCACCTGTCAATTGTTTCATTTTATCAAGCAAATAAGGTGTGATTTTGCCGCGAGTAATCCCTTCAGATTCAGCTTGTTTCATGGCTTTTTGAAGGACTTTATCTACATCCCCTGCATCAAGGGCAATTTCAGATGGTGGAGGTACGCAGACAAGCACTGCTGATTTCAACCCTAAATCCCAATGAGCCTGGGCAATTGCAACGACTTCCCCAACGTCGTTAGCGACTGCATCTACAGGCAACCTGCTGTGGATGGAATAAAATGCAGGGAATTCATCTGTTCTATAACCAATAATGGGCACTCCACGCGTCTCGAGTATTTCAAGCGTGGCTGGCAAATCCAGGATGGATTTAGCCCCGGCACAGACGACAATTACCGGGCTGCGCGCAAGCTCATCCAGATCGGCTGAAATGTCAAAAGTAGACCCCCTGTGAACACCGCCAATTCCACCAGTGGCAAAGACCTGGATTCCGACGGAACGGCAAATGACCAGTGTACCGGCAACCGTAGTACCACCACTTCGATTCTGAGCTACACAGATGCCAAGGTTGCGGGAACTCACTTTGGTCGGGTCCGGGGATTCGACCAATGCTGCGAACTCCTCTTCTTTCATACCCACCATAACCTTGCCTTCAAGTAGTGCAGTCGTGGCTGGAATGACTCCCTTGCTTTTGACAATCTTTTCAGCTTCCAGTGCAAATTCGAGATTTTGCGGCGCCGGTAGACCGTGGGTGATGACCGTGGTTTCAAGTGCAACCAGCGGGGAGTGGCTGGAAAGAGCGTTGGCTACTTCAGGAGACAGGTGAAAGGAGGAAGATAAATTTTGTGTCATTTGTTTAACCTTTATCTATTTAGGATTGGGCTTAGCAATGGGGCATATGTTAGAATCATTTTACCATTCAGAATTGAGGGTGAATGCTAAAGTCATTCTTTATTGCACTATCCAGGAATGTTCGAATAAAGAAAATAATTTTGGAGTGGAAACCAGCCCGTTCGGCATCACGCCGTTTCATTGCAGGAGAAACGCTGGAACAAGCGGTGAATGCTGTAAGAAGATTGAACGAACAGGGAATTAATGCCACTATCGATCAACTGGGGGAAAATACGATAGATCCATCAGGGGCTGCGCAATCAACCCTGGATGTAATTAAAATTATCGATGCCATTGTAAAAAATAATCTCAGAGCAAATGTTTCAGTAAAGTTGAGCCAAATTGGTATAAACCTGGACGTTGAATTGTGCAAGAGATATTTAACGCAAATCCTGACAGATGCCAAAAATGCTGAAGTGTTTATTCGGATCGATATGGAAGGTTCTGACCTGACAGAAAAAACCTTCTCGATTTATCGTAATATAATTCAGGCTGGTTTTTCAAATGTCGGGATTGTACTCCAGGCGTATTTATATCGGACTGAAAAAGATGTCGAAGAATTGATTAGTTGGGGGGGTAGGGTTCGATTATGTAAGGGGGCATACAAAGAACCGGCAACCCTCGCGTTCCCTAAAAAAGCTGATGTAGATGCCAATTTTGATCTCCTTGCCAGCAAATTACTGATCGCAGCCAACCACCCGGACGCACACCATCTAAGCGAAGATGGTCGTTTCCCACCAATCCCGGCGCTGGCAACCCATGATGTTAAAAGAATCGAATTTGCAAAAGAATTGATCAATCGGTTGGCACTCCCGCACGAGGCGATGGAATTCCAGATGCTATATGGCATTCGGCGTGATCTGCAATTGCAGATAGTTAAAGAAAATTATCCCATGCGTGTTTACGTCCCCTTTGGAACACAGTGGTATCCATATTTCATGCGCCGGTTAGCAGAACGTCCGGCAAATATCTGGTTTTTCATCACCAGTTTCTTACGGAATTAATATGATATCGAATACAAAGGACCAGAAATTTGCGCTTATTACCGGCGCTGCGGATAGAATAGGCAGGGCGATAGCCCTTCACCTGGCTGAAACCGGATACGATGTTGGAATTCATTATCACACTTCGGAAGACCAGGCTGTTCATACTCAAAGGGAAATAGAATCTCTGGGTCGCAAGGCTTTCATTATCAAGGCTGACCTGGACAATCCAACGGAAATAGAAAACATGTTTAGGGAACTTTCGCAAAATAATGCACACATCGACGTGCTGGTGAATTCTGCTGCTATTATGCCCAGGTCAGATCTGATGAAGATATCCTGGCTGGAGTGGGACCAGATTTTTAATGTTAACTTGCGGTCTGCATGGATGGTCTCGCGGAATGCAGTTGATTTTATGCAAGACAAAGGCGTCATTATCAATATCAGTGATGCTTGTGCTGACCTGCATTGGACGGGTTATGGCGCCTATGGAATTAGCAAGTATGCCCTAAATGAATTAACCTGCTTACTCGCCAGACAATTGGCACCTGCGATCAGAGTATGCGGAATCGCTCCAGGGTTATTGCTGAAATCCGCGAATATGACTCAGGAGGAATGGGATAAACTGGCGGCACGGGTGCCGATGCAAAGCGCGGGTGATATTGAATCCGTAATGGCAACAATTGATATGCTCATTTCTAATGAATATATTACTGGAGAGATTATCATGCTTAACGGAGGAGCATCTCTGGGATGACAGAAAATAAAACAGCCGGGAATAACCACTTAATTTCTAACATTCTTCAATCTGGATTAATTACAATTACCGCAGCCACATTTTTTATTGGGATTGGGGTTGCTCATTATCTCGGTAGTTCAATCGAATGGCTGCGAAGTATTTTCACTTGCCTCACGTTGTTTTTTCTGATATGGGGAAGAAATACGCTAGGTGCATACTTTGACCACCCGGAATCCCCGTTTTGTATTTTAAGGTCGGATCACCCAAGATACATAAGCCTGGTGAGGGTAAAAAGGAACTCGCTGCTCACATACTCGCTGCTTTTGCTCACGGCCGCTGCTACATTTGCAGTACTTGTGTTGGTGAAACAACCTGTAAATGCGACCTTTGTGTTCCTGCTGGTGATTATTTTTGTTACCTTCTTTTTTTCATCTGTTCCTCCAGTGAACTTCCAGCGCAGGGGGTATGGCGAATTGGTTGAAGGACTGATTATTGCGGTGTTCATTCCAGCCATTGCGCTTGCCTTAAATTATGGCAAAGTGCATCCGGTCCTTGAAATGTTAATTTTTCCATTATTCTTGGTTTACCTTTCGACAAAACTGGCTTTTTCATTTCGGACGTACCTAGAGGACAAAGCTGGGGGCAATCCCAACCTATTGAACCGTTTAGATTGGTCAAAATCGATGCGATTGCATAATATTTTGATCATAATCGGGTACATCTTCATCCCCGTTTTTATCTTTTTTGGTCTTACCTGGAGTTTAGCGTGGCCGATGCTGCTTACCCTGCCTATCGCCATTTTCGAAATCATCCAGATACTCAATATACTAAACGGTGCAAAGCCAAATTGGACGATATTTGAATGGACAGCAGGGAGCCTGATCGGAATCTTGTGCTACCTTGTTCTATTAACTTTGTGGCTTCATTGAGTATAAAAGGGAAAAATTGAATAACCAGAGATAAATTGGTATAATAGGATAAAAATAGGAGGAATTATGATTCTACAAGAGAAAGCAATTGCACCTGATTTCACATTAAAAAGTGACACGGGTAAGACTGTGAATCTTTCGGATTATATAGGAAAAGATGTAGTCCTTTATTTTTATCCAAAGGATGACACTTCTGGTTGTACCGCTGAAGCTTGCAGTTTCCGGGATGATTACAGCGCATACGAGAAGGCAGCTGTAGTGATACTGGGGGTGAGCCCGGATTCGATTGAATCACATATAAAATTTAAAGCCAAATATCATTTACCTTTCCCATTACTTGCCGATGAGGACCACAAGATTACTGAAATGTATGGCGCCTGGGGAAAAAAACAATTATACGGACGGGAATATGATGGCGTCTTGCGGACAACTTACCTCATCGGAAAAGATGGGAAGATCAAAAAAGTATTTGAAAAAGTTAAACCAGCTGAACATAGCGCGGAAATTTTAGCTGAACTTAAATAAAGAAAAGGGAGGTTTCATCCTCCCTTTTTTATTGCAGAGATACCAAACGTTTGCCTTTTTCCCATAATTGTTCCAGGCGGTAATAACCACGCTGGTCTGGGGAGAAGAAATGAACCACAACATCGCCGAGATCCGCAATCATCCACCCTGCGCGCGAATCCCCTTCAATTTTTATTGGCCGGTCATATTCCTTTTTACAAAAATCACGAACTTCAATGGCAAGAGCTTGCAGCATACGATCGCTGGTTCCATTGCAGATGATGAAAAAATCAGTGATTGGGGTTACATCGTGAATATCGAGCAAGAGAATCTTTTCGGCTTTTTTATCTTCCAACAAACTGATCAATTGATGTGCTTTTTCTATTGCTTCCAGAATACACCTCGAATTCTATATTTTGAGATTTTATCATACCTTTTTGATACCAAAATTGAGGGTGGATACTGGAGTGTAAATTGACCCTCCACGCTGAAGCGCTGACTGAAACAGGACTAATCGAGTTACAGTGATATTTCCAAAAACCAGATTTGAATTCTGACGCAAAACCTCGATACTTTGCTTGATATGGGCGAAATCTGCACCTTCTTGAACGCGAGCCAGCGTCAGGTGAGGTGAAAATGGGCGATTATCTATCGGGAAGCCCAAAGACTCAAATAGTTTGTTTATTTGGGAGGTTAAATCCCGCAATTCAGGCGGATATGCCAGCCCAGCCCAAACCGTTCGCGGATGATCCCAGGAAGCGAAAGCTCCAAGTCCTTTGATTTGAAGTTGGAATGTTGTTTGAGAATCCGTTATTTGAGAAAGAATTTGTTCAATCTCAGGAATAGTTGATAGAGTAGTGTCGCCTAGAAATTTGAGGGTTACATGAATCATCCCGGAACGAACTGGACGGAATCCATTGGCGGGGATTAATTGGGCCATGTTAATAACCTTGACAAGAGATTTTTGTATCTCTTCTGGAATTTCAAGCGCAATAAAACACCTCAGGGAATTTTGCATGATGATTGCCTTTACAATAATACGGTAGTGTCTACTCATTTTACCTGAATCATGGTATAAGCAAATCACCCTGCCGTGTGCGTGATGTTACGACACCGGTTTTGAGCCAACATTAGAAAAATGGGGCTCACTCCTCACATGAGTAACGCGATAGGCTTCGGCCAAGGCGGGTCTTCTGTGGACGAGCCCATCCTGCTTCGGCAGGTTCAAAACTCCGTAACACACGGCATGGCGGGGAACAATTTCAGCCAATTATGGCTGTTTTTAATCTCGTTGGTTTGTTGGTTGACAATCTTTAAAGGGATTGCTACACTAGGAGAAGAATTTAAGGAGGACTCATGCCAACTACTTTCCGCTTAATCCTGCTCACAGGTGTTGGGGCAGGAACTGAATATCCACTAGAAAAAACCGAATTGCAACTAGGTCGGGATTTAAGTAATGATATTGTCATTAATGATCCAGAGGTTTCTCGCCGGCATGCACATTTAGTGCTTGAGGGAGATGGATACATCTTAGAAGATCTTGGTTCTACCAATGGCACTTTTATCCGCGGGCAGCGATTGGCAGCCCCGGTTGTTTTACGCCCTGGTGAAACAATCACAATCGGTGAAAAAGTTACTCTAAAGTATGAGGTAGTCTCAGCAGATCAAAGTGCAACTGTTGTAATTCAGAGAAGAAGTGCTGAAGAGGTTCAGCCGCCCATACCTCAGCCTGTTGCTCCCCCTATGCCGCAACCTGTTATTGTTCCACCAAGCCAGGCAATGGTTCCACCTCCCAATCAATCTGTTCCCATTGCACCGCCAGTGGTTGGGGCTCCGATGCAACCTCCTTATGCACCTGGAATGATGCAGCCACCGGTTAAGAAAAAAACCAAAACCTTAACGATTATTCTCATTTTGCTCGCGATTATCGTTGTTTTCTGCTTGATACCAATCATCATCCTTGATGTAACTAATAGTTGGTGTGCTCCTTTCATTGGGAATATCCTTAACTTTATTTTTGGTGCCGGCACCTGTTAATGGACGCAAAAAACAAAGAAACTGGCTGATGGCAGCCAGTTTCTTTGTTTTTCTCTTATAATAATAAACAGGAGAGCTTAATGACCAATGACCATAGATAGCCAAAAATCAGGCACTTCCCCGCGATGGAGCAATTCTGCCAAGATCGTAGTGGCTTTAACGATTGCAGGTTTGGGTTTGGCATTGATTTTCCGTTTTCAAAACATCATTGCCCCCTTGTTATTCGCGTTTGTGCTGGCTTATTTGATTCATCCCCTGGCATCGTTCTTCAATAAAAGGCTGCATATCCCCTGGCGGTTAATTACTACGATTCTCTACCTCATATTATTTATTGGTGTAATTGAATTATTAATATTAAGTGGGATCTCCATTTTTGACCAACTCCAGAACTTGATCAAATATCTGCAATCCATTATTGGAGATCTACCTGGTTGGCTGGCAAACCTCACCGCAAAACCACTTGTGATAGGTCCATGGTCATTTGACCTCTCAAACTTTAAAATTTCCGATATGACGACTGAATTCCAGGGGATAATTAGTTCATCACTGGGAAAGATAGGTTCTTTGCTTGGTTCAATTGCCTCAGGTATCGGTTCAACCCTTACCTGGACTGTATTTATCCTACTAATTTCTTACTTCATCATGTCTGAAAGTGATGGGGCAAGGGCAAAGATGATAAAGCTGACAATTCCCAAGTATGAAGATGACGTCCGCAGGATGGGCATGCAATTGTCGCAAATCTGGAATGCATTCCTGCGCGGTCAATTGATTGTCTTCCTGATCACCGTCGCCTGGTATTCACTCTTGCTTGGCGTATTAGGGGTAAAGTATTTCTTTCTGTTGGCGCTGCTTGCCGGATTGGCACGATTCGTCCCTTATGTTGGTCCCTTCGTAGCATGGACCACGTATGGTTTAGTTGCATTGTTCCAGGTCAATCATTTCAATTTGCTGCCATTTCCATACGCTTTGATCGTTGTGGGCTGTGCATGGATTTCGGATGTCGTCATAGACAATTTCGTCAGTCCCCGTGTTATGTCTAATGCATTAAGAATCCATCCAGCCGCAGTTTTAGTGATGGTGCTGGTTTCTGCAAGCCTATTTGGTTTTATTGGTGTTCTTCTTTCCGCGCCTGTACTAGCTTCAGTTAAGTTAGGTTTCACCTATGTAACCCGGAAACTGATGGATTTGGATCCTTGGGGAGGGATTGAAACATACCCTGAACCGGTACCATTTTCAGTTACACTTGACCGTATACGTACCAAACTCCGGCTGAGACGCGAAAAAAAAAGCGGTGATCAACAAATATTAAATAATGATTCATTACCCGGGAAAAACATACCTTCGAATCCGGATATTAAAAAAGGAGAATAATATGGCAGAATCATATGATCCCAAAGTTACCACGATGGCTGAAACGGAAAGTTATGCAATCTGGAGTGCTGAAGAACCAGATGGCGAAACCACTTACAACATCGAACTCAATAATGTGACCATCCACATGTTTGAAGAAGAGTGGGTGGAATTTATTGAACTTGTAAAAAAGATCAATAAATAGAGATTTACACAGTGATTACAGAGCAGGCAGTACGTCTGCCTGTTTTGTATTTAATCGGACAGACCCTGTAATGGGGTAAAATCGAGGAAAGACTAACCACTGAGGTATACAGGATGAATCTCGACGACACCAAGCAATTTGCAGTTCTTGACCAGCAGGATATGCTTCGGCATATCGATGGTTTGCCTGAACAACTACGGGCTGCCTGGGAACTTGGGCTTACACTTCCAATTCCGCAAACGAATGTGATCCAACAAGTTGTCATATGCGGTATGGGAGGATCTGCCATTGGGGCAGATTTGTTGGCAGCTTACCTTGCAGACCGCGTCGAAGTCCCTGTTTTTGTTCACCGCGATTACGGATTGCCTGCATTTGCGCGCGACAGAAGAACACTGGTGGTGTTATCGTCTCACTCTGGAAACACAGAAGAGACTCTTTCAGCCTTTGAGGAGGCATGTAAACGGAGCTGCCAGATGGTGGGGATCACGACCGGCGGGAAATTGCACCAGCTATTAACTAATGCAGGTCTACCAGTCTGGCAATTTGAGCACCAGGGTCAGCCTCGCGCGGCCGTCGGTTTCTCATTTGGATTGCTGCTGGCATTGTTTACCCGCCTTGGTCTGATATCGGATCCCTCGGGCGAGGTTCAAGATACGATTGAAACCTTGGGAGAGGTTGCAAAGTCATTAAGGGGGGGTTCACCTGTTAAAAATAACCCTGCTAAACGAATGGCTGGGCAAATGGTTGGCCGGTTGGTGACTGTGTTTGCAAGCGGATTTATGGCACCAGTAGCCCGCCGCTGGAAATGCCAGATCAATGAATTAGCC
>Ga0209450_10000087_pt1 | contig 56875 bp, 52 predicted proteins | sample FrelakmetLWP11LW_FD_187149 | JGI IMG/M metagenome (GOLD analysis project Ga0209450, IMG submission 187149) | Freshwater lake sediment microbial communities from the University of Notre Dame, USA, for methane emissions studies - LWP11 LW (SPAdes)... | ecosystem: Environmental > Aquatic >... | reverse complement strand
TACCGCGTGACTGACAACGGCCAGCGGATCATGAGTGCGTCGCTGCGCCTGCGCCGCGCCGATGTCAGTAGACTGGTCGCGTGAGAATGTAGTTTGCCAGAAAAACAAGATACAATAGCCTTGCAATGCAGAGCCGCGCAGAGATTCAGCCCTCCCGCCTTTCTCCGCGATCCTCTGCGGTCTCTGCGGTGAAATTTATTTTGAACCGCGGAGGACGCCCAGAGCGCAGAGCCGCGCAGAGATTCAGCCCTCCCGCCTTTCTCTGCGATCCTCTGCGGTCTCTGCGGTGAAATTTATTCTGAACCGCCAAGGATGCGGAGGAAGGCAGAGGAAATTGCCGCAGATGGGGCACGGATGTACACAGATGATGGTGCGAAGGCACTGACGCGCGCCGAGCCCCCACCCCGGCCCTCCCCCGGAGTACCGGAGGGAGGGGGAGAGCGGGTTTGGGGTTTGGGGTTTGGGGTTCAACTACCAACTATCAACTACCAACTAGCAACTGTGTCTGGAGTGTCTCTGTGGTGAAATGGGGCTGGAAAGCAGAGAAGCAAGACGACGCGGCCGCTGAAAACCGGCCGCGTCGTCTGCTATTCCAACGAATCGGTGGGCGGAAATACCGCCCACCCTACATTTACTGAAAACCGGCCGCGTCGTCTACTATTCCAACGAATCGGTGGGCGGAAATACCGCCCACCCTACATTTACTCGCCCTCCCATCCCAGCCGAGGGCGGCTGGGCTACGCTTGGACAGCGGCGGCGAGTTTTGCCTGCCACAGGGTCCACTCCGCGGCCTCGGTGGCGGCAGTGATGCTGCCTGACAGGTGAATATTGCCCGTCCAGCTCGTGGCCCCGGGTGTCCACCAGTCATTTCGGCCGCCGGCGTTCACATAACCCACGGTATTGTCCCGCCCGCTGTTGTTGGCAAAGCCGGCCTCGCGGTTCATGTTCCAGATGTAGGCGCCCACGTTCTGCGCCGCCACCGCGGTGCCGTCGGCCAGGCGACCGTCGGAAATGATGCGATTGCCATAGAAGACATTGTCATGGCCTGAGGAAATGGCGATCCCGTAGTTGGCTGTGTCGATGATCTGGTTGCCATAGGCGGTTACGTAGGCCGAGCCCCCATCCGAAAGCATGATGCCGCCGCCGCTGTAGCTGCTGTCGGCGGCCGGATTGGCGGCGTAAGCTCCCTGGATGTAGTTATCGTGGACGAGCAGGGGACTGCCGGCCGTACCGCTGGAGTCATAGATGCTGATGTTGTCCTCCACGCGGCTGCGATAGGGTTGATTGATAACCTGGTTCCAGGCCAGTTCGGCGCCCACCAGGCCCTGGGCCCGGTTCAGTTGCACAAACTGCACGTAGTAGTTGTCCTCCGGGCCGCTCAGATAGCCTCCGTTGCCGTCGCTGTAGCGCCCGTCGATGTTCAAGGCCGAGTTGCCGATCACCTTGACCGTCTGCAAAGCGCTGTGGTCGCCGCTGTAGTCCTGCAGGTAAATGCCGGAGGTGCCCTCCATGTAGCTGCTTTGCACACGGACGTTGGCCCACTGCTCCATATCCAGGAAGCGGCCGGGGTACTGGCCGCGCACATCGGGGTTCAGCGCGTAGCCGCGGGTGTTGATGATGGTGAGGTCGGCGTTGTACCCATAGGACTGGATCAGCGTGCCGCGCGACCTGATGTTGGCGCCGACGATGGTGACCGGCTCCGAGGTCTTGACCTGCACCGCCGGAACGTTGGGGTCGTTGCTTTGCCAGTTTCCGCTATAGGTGCCGCCGTGGGTGATGATGATGGGGCCCTGGTATACGCTCGGGTCGGCCGGAGGCAGGGGCGGCTCGCTGGGCGGTTCCGCGGGCGGATCGGTCGGCGGAGGCTGGGGCGTTGTGACGGCCGGCGCCAGGGTCAGACTGTCGATGTACGGTCCACCTTTGCCGATCGTGGCCAGCAGTATGGTATTGGTGCCGGCTTTCAGCTCGGCGCTGACCGTGTGCGTCGACCATTGTGACCAGCCGCCCGTGGGACGCAGCCAAAGGGTTGCCAGCTTCTGGCCGTTGACCGTCAACTCCATGGGCCGATCAAAGTCGCGGCCATTGGCATAGCGGATGATCAGGTCAAAGCGTCCGGCCACGCCCGTGCCGGCGGCCCACTGGATGGACTGTCCGCTGAGATTATTGAACTTCACGTAGCCTGTGCCCGAGTAGCCGGTTTGTCGAGTGGCGCGCGTCGCGCCATCGAGCATGGCATATTCGGCCTGAAACGTCACCTGCGAAGACCCCGCGACACTCGGGTCGGCCGGGCTGCTCTCGGCCGCCGACGTCAACGCGCTGACGCTCATCAGGCAACGTAGTTCCAGGGATTCGAAGGTCGCCGCCGTGGATTTGATGAGATGGCTGGTCATGGTCGCTCCTGTATGGCACGGTCCTGCCAAAAAAGGTTCGGCCAGCAGAGAGCGAAGGGTTATCGAATCCAGTGAAGGGGTCGGGCCAAATGCCGATGGCAGCGGCCTGTTGTGCGGGCGGTATCGATCGTGCGGTCCCTGGTCCGGTAACGCGGGGGCGATTTCTCAGGAAGGGTTCATCGGCCGCAGGCGAACGGCCACCAGCGTCAGGTCGTCGGCCAAGGGCTGGCCGGCGCGGAATTCGTTGACCGCATCCAGCGCCTGCCGCAGCATGCCCTGGGCCCCATCGGCCGACTCGGCCACGGCGCGGGCCAGCCGCTGGGTGGAGAAGCGTTCGCCTTCGTTGGAGTGTACGTCGATCACGCCGTCGGTATAGAGCAGCAGGCGCGAGTCGGGTTCCAGCGCCAGGCGCTGGGTCGTGAAGTTTACGTCGCGCTCGACGCCCAGGACCAGTTGGGACTCCAGCGGCAACGGCGCAAAGCCGTTGCTGGAGCTGGTCAAGGGGGCAAAGTGCCCGGCCGAGGCCATCTGCACGATGCCTTCGTCGGCGTGCAGCACCAGGATCAGCGCCGTCACGAACTGTCCGTTGAAGACCTGCACGCACAACTGGCGGTTGACTTCCTCCAGGCACTTGCCCGGATCGCCCACGCGCAGCATGGTGCTGCGGATCAGCAGTTGAGTGGTGGCCATCAGGAACGCAGCGGCCATGCCGTGGCCGGTCACGTCACCGATCGTCACAACCGTGCGCTGACAGCCGCCCAGCGGGCAGCCGGGCGTTCGGCCGGGCAGCTCAAACCAATCGTAGAAATCGCCGCTGATGTGGCTGGCGGGCTGGTTGACGGCCGCCACCTCAACCCGGCCGCTGATGGGTCGGCTCCGCAGCTCCGGCAGCCACGCGAGCTGAATGCGGCGAGCCTGCAGCAGTTCCCGGTCGAGGATTTCCACGCGCTGCCGCTCACTGCGCACGCGCGAGCGAATGAGCTGCAAGGCCGTGGACAGCAGGATGGCCGTCACCGAGGCCACCAAAAACCCCGCCCATAGCACGGCATTGCGAAAGACACTGTTGATGACGCTGTCGACTTCGACCAGTGAAGAGCAAAGCACCAGCCACCAGTTGCTCTGGATGGCGCCGGGCACGCCGCGAACCAGGTTCACGGGCTCGGCGGTGCTCAGGGCCGGGACCAGGCGCTGGCCATCGGGTGACTCCTGGTGGCGAAACGCCCGCGTTACGGTATGGCGCACGGCCCGCGCCTCGTGCATGACCTGCATGTAGCGCCGATCGGCCGGCGCGGCTAGCGCTGCGTCACCACTGCTGGCCATGAGCTGACCGGCATCGGCCAGCAGCCGCACCGACTGGCCGGGTCCGCCCACGTCCTCCAGGAACTGTGAGCGCACATACTCCAGCGGCACCACCGCCACCAGCAGTCGGGTCTTGCTCAGCGGCGCTGTCACGCTGACCAGGTTGACCGTGCGTCCCTTGATGTTCTGGAAGCGGCTGATCTCCGATCCCTTGACGCGATTCAGCCACGGCGCCATGGTGCTGACCACGGCCATGGCATGGGCGGTCTCCTCGGGCGGATAGGCCCCGCGGAATTGAGCTCCGCGGGCGTCGCGGTCCACCACCGCCAGGTAGGCCACGCGTCGCTGGAGCTGGTTCCAGAGCAGGATGGGGGCGGTTCTGGCCAGCGGGACCGTGGCCGGCAGAAACGGCCGGGTGGAAGGGCCCTCGTCGCCCTCAAAGTCGCGTTGGGCCAGGTCCAGATTATCGAGGATCGAGGCGTAGTAGCCGGCCAGGCCCACGGCCGTCTGCCGCGCCAGCAGTTCCTGGCGGCGTGTGGCGTGGTCCAGCGCCTGCTGCTGGGAGTGCCGGTAGATGGCGCGCGTTGCCAGAGCAATCACACTGGCGACGGCCAGCAGCAGCAGCACGTGGATCAGCAGGATCCGGCGGGCAAATCGTCGAGCCGACAAGTCCATGGCTGGCGGCCTATTCTGACCGAGCCGCCGGCTTTTGGAAATAGCGGGGCACGCGGCCCCACATGCTCCGCGTGCCCCGAAGATCAAACGGGTTCATCAAGCGGCCGTCAGGCGGCATGGAGCTGGGCGGAAATACTGGACAGAAACTCCACGCCGGCGGTCTGAGTGTCCGTCGCCGAATCGGCCTGCCGATCCACCCACACCACGCGGGCCGGTATCATGGCCCGTCGGTTGGCCAGGGGCTGGCCTTCGCTGCTGAGTCCGACGTGGATCGTCAACAGCTTGCCCGTGCGCACCGGGGCCGTCAGGGGCAGCTCGATACACAGGCCGGTGGTACTGACATCGTGTGTCAGCCCGCCATAGTAGCGGGCGAAGGTCGGCTCGTAGACTTTGACAGGGCGGTTCTGACGAATCCGCAGTCCGCGGCGGCGCTCCGGCTCGCGCGGGTCGACGTTGCTGATTTGATCGTGTTGGCTGATGAGCAACATGGCTGTATTACCTCCGGTAAGTTCAGCCCATTCTTCACCCACAGATAGTTATCGGAACAAACAGCTCCAAACCTGCTGAAAATGCGCGCGCTGCATGGGCGCCGCCGCGTAAAGAAGCCTTGGATGATGCGTAAGCCAAGTTTGGAGCGGGAGTTAACCGCTATACTCGCATTGAGAGGTGCAGGTCTCGTAGACGACGATCGACCGCAAAAGCGGCAGGGCGGGCTTGAGGCGTTGCCAGAGCCACTGGGCCAACATCTCGCTGGTAGGATTGGTCAGGCCTTCGATCTCGTTCAGACAGTAGTGGTCCAGTTGTTTGACCAGGGGATCGGTGACGCGCTTGATGTCGCCATAGTCGATCAGGTAGCCGCGCTGGGGATCGACCTCGCCCTCGACCACCACATCAAAGCGGTATGAATGGCCATGCAGCCGCCGGCACTTGTGGCCGTCGGGAAAGGTGGGCAGCCAGTGGGCGGCCTCGAAATAAAACGACTTGGCGAGCCGAACGTGCATGGAGGGGTGATTTTAGGGATGCGCGGGAAAAATAACAGCGTCAGACGCCTCGACGGTTGCCGTAAAGTTCTACCTGCAGGCGTGGGCAGTAGCGGAAGCCCATCGCCTGGCACTGGCGCACCACCCAGGGGGCGCGCCGGGCCAGCGTGGGGGCGTCGGTGCCCTCGGGCATGAGCAGCACATCGCAGGGGCGCCAGCGGCGCAGTTGTGCGAGGATCTGCCGCACTTCCTCCAGGTCGCTTTCGGCCGCCACGACAAACTTAAGCTGGAACGCCGGCGACTGGTCAATGAACTGCTGGATCACCGCCACATTCAGGCGCGATTGCTCGTGGGCGGCGGCCAAGCGCTGGCCGGCGCCCCGCGGGGTTGAGTTGCTGAGCTTGGGTGACAGGCTGGCCAGGTCGAGCTTGAGCGGCTTGTAAAGGGTGGCTGCCGTCTCCACGGTCAGATGCCATGGCCTCTGCTTGAGCGCTTCGCACAGTTCGGCGACCTGGGGCATGATCAACGGTTCGCCGCCGGTCAGGACCACATGACTGCCGGAGCCCATCAGGGCATCGACTTGATCGACGATTTGCTCGATGGTCAGGTCGGGGCCTTCGGGTTGCCAACTGGCGTAGGGGGTATCGCACCAGGCGCAGCGCAGGTTGCAGCCGCTGAGCCGAACAAAGACCGAGGGCGTGCCCATGAGCTTGCCCTCGCCCTGGATGGACGCAAAAACCTCGGCGACCCGCATACCTATGATTCTACGGCATGGGCGGCTCTTATGCAGGCGGGTCACTAACCAACGGCGGCCTGGGCTGTCAGGTGCGATAGGTGAGACGATGAACAGCGACTTCTCCTTGCAAGCCCTGGAATCCAGACGACTCTTGAGCGTGTCCGTGGTCGATGGGCTGCTGCGGATCGATACCGGCAGCGCGGCCGACCGCATCAGTGTCGAACCGGCGCGCCAGGGAACCCTTCTGCGCGTCACCATCAACGGGCGACAATGGAACATCGACGCCGACGCCGTGCGGCGCATTCGTATCGATGGTGGTGATGGCGATGATCGCATCATCATTTCGCGATACCTGAGCACGCCGGCAACCCTGGTGGGCGGCAGCGGCGATGACACCCTGATCGGGGGCAGCGGCGCGGACAAGATCGTCGGTGGCGCCGACGATGACGCCATGGATGGCCGGGCCGGCAAGGACAATCTCGATGGGCAGTCCGGCAACGATGTGATCGACGGTGGGGACGGGGCCGACGTGGTGCGTGGCGGCCTGGGGGCGGATTCACTTTTCGGCGGAAGCGGCAATGACCTGCTCAAGGGCGGCGAGGGCGACGACACCCTCCTGGGCGAGGATGGCAACGACACGCTTTACGGCAACGACGATGATGACACTCTGTTCGGCGATGCGGGTTCCGACTTGCTCGTCGGCGGTGTGGGCGACGACCAGATGGACGGCGGGGCCCAGGGCGATGCCTTGTACGGACAGGAGGGCCGCGATTTTCTGGACGGAGCCGAGGGCGACGATGACCTCTATGGCGGCGACGGCAACGACACGCTGGCCGGTCGCGGCGGCAAGGATCTGCTCTATGGGCAGTGGGGCGATGATGATCTGTTTGGGGGAGCCGGCGACGATGATCTGGACGGGGGCAGCGGGCGCGACTTTTTGGATGGTGGCAGTGACAATGACATTCTCCTGGGTGGCAGCGGCGACGATGAACTGATTGATACCTCCGGAGCCGACCGGCTCGAGGGCGGCGATGGCAACGACATCCTCGATGCGGTCAACGGCCAGGACAATGACGTGCTGGTGGGCGGCAATGGCGCTGACGAAATCCATGCCGACCCGGGCGACGGCTAAGCCGCTTACCGGGTGACGATGGAGACGGAGAACTTGAACGAATCCGGCCGGGGATTGCCGGCCGCATCCTTGGGGGGTTCGAACCACCATTCCCAGGCGGCAACGTAGACTGGTGTATCGATTTCGTTGCTGCCGCTGGAGCGCAGCGGCGGCCAGGAGACATTGACGACCTTTCCGGTGGCGTCGGTCTTCAGCAGCAGCACCACCGTGGGGTCGGGATAGGTCGCCAGGTCCACCTCGGCCTTGAGCGTCAGCCGCGGACGGACCAGCTTCATCTGCCGTCCGAAACGCGCTTCAACTTTCCCCGCGCGGTGTATCACGGCCGAACCGGAGGCGGAAAAGGGATCGCTCTCGGTCTGGCTCTGGGGATAGGGGGGTGTTGCGGTGGCGACGGCGCCCGCTTTCGTGGGCGACGTACGCTGGGCGGTCTTGATGTGCGGCACAGCGGTCTGTGGCGAGTTGATGACGCCAAAGGGCTGGTCGATCGCCTGCGGGGCCGGCGGCAGCGGATCAGCGGCCGGCGCCGCCAAGGGGCTTTCGGCCACATTCTGCATAACGATTGACGCCGGGTCCGCGGAGGGCTGGCGCGTCAGGGCCGGCTGCTCGTGACCAAAGCGGTGCATGGCCTGCTGAGGCCTGTCGCCGGGGGCGCCGATATGGGCCTGACCGATGCCGCCGGCCTCACCCCAATAGCCGGCGACCGCCACCGTCCGAGCCGGGCGGACCCAGCCCAGCAGGCTCAGGTCCATCTGCCGTACATAATGCCAGACCAGCACCACGAACAGCACCGTGTGCAGTGTCAAGGACACGCAGAAACACAGCAGCATGATGCTCTTGCCTGGGCGCATGGCTCCTGATGATGATAGATCGGCTGGGGAGCCGGTGTTGCTTGTGTTTAGCCGGAGGCGGCTTCCAGGGGCAGAGCAGGGGCCTTGTCCGCGTGCCAGTTGCGCAGATAGGCAATGCTGCTGCTGACGTCGGAGCAGACCTGCCAGTGCTGCCGGGCCTTGGGACCGATGAAATGCTGCTGCATGCCATGATCGAGCATGCGCAGCAGGGGATCGTAATAGCCCGCCACATTAAGGATGACGATCGGCTTATGGTGGCAGCCCAAGGTGCGGCCGACGATGATCTCGAAAATCTCCTCCAGGGTCCCCAGGCCGCCGGGCAGAGCCACAAAGGCATCGCCGCGCTGCTCCATGATCTGCTTGCGCTGGCGCAAATCAGCGGTGACGATCAGTTCGCTGCACGCACGGTCGGCAATGCCCTTGTCGACCAGGAGCTGAGGCGTGATGCCGATGACCTGGCCGCCGGCTTGGCGGGCGCCATCCGCCAGCGCCGCCATCGAGCCCACGCAATTGCCGCCAAAGACCAACTGCCAGCCGCTGGTGGCGATTTGACAACCCAGTTCGGCGGCGGCGCGGAGGTACTGCCGGTCCACGCGCGAGCTGGACGAGCAATAGACAGTGACCGCGCGAATGGGGCTCATACGGGCAGATAGCCCTTCTGCTGGAAATAGGCAACGGCCTGCTGGACGTTGGGAAAGATCTGGGTGGCGGTATTGGTGACAAACGGCGAAGGCGTGGACTGGCCCGTCCAGACCACGTAGACCTCGCGGCCGCCTTCGTACGCGTGGTGCAGTTCTCGCTCCACGCCGCTGGACAGGGCGGGCTTGCCGCCGGGCAGTTCGGGCACAAGGCTCACGATCATGTCCGCCTGGTCGATCATCTTAAAGTCCCGGGCATAAATCTGCCCCAGGATGTCGGAGCTGATCTGGGCGACGTCGGTGGCTTTCAAGGCCACCGGCCCTTCGGAGGTCGGCACCTCGATGCGCTGGGTTCCCTGTTCCATGGCCTTCAAGGCTGAGGTATGCAGCAGAAACTCGTCCACATCGGCCGGGTCAAAGCAGGTGAAGTGGCGCTGCATGCAGGCCTTGAACTGTTCGATTTCCGCCAGCGTGCGTGGCTGGTCCATGACGTGGCTCATCGGAAATGACAGGTACGCCTTGCGCCGCTGGGGTTGAAAAATCAGGCGAAACAGCGTCAAGGCCGAGCCTGCGCTTCGTCCGCGGCTGAGCATGTAAAAGTGCCCGTATCCGCGGGCGATGTTGGCCAGGATTTCGGTGGCCAGCAGTTCCTCCTCGCGCCAGACCATGATGTCCTTGAGCGAGTGGGTCAGGTCGTGGTCGCGAAGCAGGCGGGCGTGCACGTTCTCCACGTTGTCCATCAGGGTCACGTAAAGATCGGCGTTGAAAGCCTTGATCTGGTCGAAATCAAACGCGGCAAACAGCCCGTGACGCCAGCGGAACGTGGCATGGGTGTTGACCACCACGTGCTGGTGCTGTTCGCTTTGGCGAAGGATTTCCTTGAAAACTGCCCGGCGCAGCGAGTTCAGACGGGTGATCGGCAGGTTGAGGATGCGCCCCTGGGGCACGTCGGGGGCCTCGTCATACATCATTTTGCCGACGTGGAAGATCTTGAGCGGATGGCCCTGCACGGCGGCCAAGGCCCCCAACTCCTGAAGGTAGGGGCCCTTATCCACGCCAACCTGCCCGGTCAGGATGGTGCGCATCAGGTGCCCACCTGGCCGCCGCGCCGACTGATCTCATCACGCAGGCGAGCGGCTTCCTCGTAGTGTTCCCGCTCCACGGCTTCGGCCAGGCGTTTTTGGAGCTGGCGCATCGGATCCACCGGAAGCCGCTGGCGGATGTCGCGGGCCATCCGCCGCAGCAACCTCGCCTCAGCCGACTGCTTATAGGCTTCCTCATGGCCGAAGCGAATGAAAAACTTCTTCATTTGCAGCAGCGCCCGCCGAACGATCGCCAGCGCCCGGCGGTAATTCTTCTTGCGCAACTGGATGGTCGCCCGCGCCCGGGCGTTCATCATCAGGATATAGGGCCGATACTGTTCCAGGACCAGGCGGTCCTGCTCTTCGTCGGCGAACTGCCCGCAAAGCTCGATGACCCGCAGGTTTCTGGCCGTATCGCGGACCACGCCGCGATAGTCCCCCAGCACGAACAGGCTCAGATAGCGGTGGTAGTACATCGCCGCCTCGTCGCGCAGCGACTGGCACTGCGAAGGGGTCAGGTGAAAACCCAGCTCGGTGCCGTTGCGGGTCTGGTGGTCCTTGAGCTGCTTCTCAAAGTAGTCCAGGAGCGAGTCGCAGCCGTAGGGCCGGGCTCCGTCCGGTCGGCCGTTCATCTCCATCTGCAGAAGTCCTAAGTCCAGTCGCATTTGAATCTTAGGAAAACCGTCGACCCCGGTCACCTTGCGCACGTTGATCGTGCCCGGCTCATAGTCCCAGCCCCGCAGGACGGGGTTGATATCCCTGCTGGATGAGGGCTCATGCTGTGGTTGGCCACGCTTCTTTGCCATATTCTGACGGCTCCATGCCAAGTACTGACTACACCATCATTTTACCCGGATCAGTCGGCCGGGGAAACTGTCGGACCGAGTCGGATTGATCTCCAGCGGCCCCAGTGGAAACGCAGATACATGAACACCCCCAGCGTCACGCCATAGCCGGTTGCCACCAACCAGGGGCCGGCCGGTCCTAACTGTGGCCACAGCCGGGCGACGGCGTAAGCGCCGCCGACATTCAGCCCCCAGCAGAGGGTAGCGGTGACCAAACCCGGAACGAAGGTGTCACCCGCGCCGCGCAGCGCCCCATTGTAGATGATGTACATGGCGTCAAACACCTGGTAGACGGCGGCGAAGATCAGCATCATCTGGCCGATGTGCTGTACCTGCGGGTCACGAGTAAAAAACGCCATCAGCGGTCCACGGGCTAGATAGAAGAGCACGCCGCAGCCCACCATGTAGATGGCGGTGATGACAAAGCCCAGGCGGGCGCGATGCTCGGACAGATCCGGTCTGGCCATGCCGATATAGCGTCCCACCAGCGCGGTGACGGCGGTGCCGATACCCACGGCCGGCATGAAGCTGACTGCCATGTAGCGGAACATGAACGTATTGGCCGCCACCGCCGGCTCGCCGAATATCCGCATGATCCACATCAAGAACAGCGACCAGGGCAGTACGTCTCCCGAAAATTGCAGCCCGGCAGGCAGTCCCACGGCCAGCAGTGTGCGGAACATGGCCCAGCGCGGCCGCCATTGGCCCACATGAAACATCCGGGCAATACGTGGACGCAGGACAAAAGCAGCCAGCAGCGCCGTCTCCAGGGCCACGCCCACGTTCTGGGCCCAGGCAGCGCCGACGACTCCCAGGCTGGGCACCCCCAGCCGGCCGAGGATCAAGACCCAGGCGACCGCGATATTCAACAGCACCCCGCCCAACGTCGCCAGAAACACCGCGCCCGGCCGATTGATCGCCAAGAGGAACTGCGCCAGCGCAAAGCCGCCCAGTTTCAGCACTGCCATGCTCAGCACGATCTGCAGGTAGTCCACCTCCAGGGCCACCCAGTGTGCCGAGTGGCCCATGGCTCGAAACACAGGCGCCCCCAGCAGCCCCAGCGGCAGGATCAGCACGGCAAAGATGAGAGAGAACCACAGCCCCTGCCACAGATAGCGCCCACAGGACACAAGATCGCCTCGGCCAAAACTCTGGCTGACCAGCGAGTTGACCAGCGACAGAACGCCCAGTCCCACCGCCAGCGCGGCAAAGACGATCATGCCGGCATTGGCGGCGGTCGTGGCGGCGTCGGTCCCGAGCTGCGCCAGCATCCAGGTGTCGATCAACTGCATCACGTTGTAGGACGCCATCTGCGCGACGGTGGGGCCGGCCAGGACCAGTACCTCGACCACGGGTGAACGCGCCGGCAGCGCAGGGCTATGCAGCACGGTGCTCATTGTCGCGCAGAGAATGCATGCAAACGGCGGGCGGTCAAGTCGCGGCCGGCTGGTCGACCGTCAACGGCGCCGGTTGCTCGCCGCGGGTGGCCAACTGGCTGCGAACCGTTTGCAGCCACTGCTCGGAAGGCAGGGCATAGGGGCGGAATTTTTCGATGGTCCCGCGCTCTTCGCTGTAGGCCAATGCGCGATGGAACCCCAGCTTATTGGCGGCGGGGGAGTCGATCAGGTTGCTGGAGTCGGCCGCACTCATCTGGAACAGCACGCGCGTGTCAAATTCACGCATGCTGGTGCGGTCCAGCGTCCTTTCCACCGAGGCCGGCGTATCGGCCCAAGTCAGGATGTGAATACCCAGCGCCGGGCCTTCGCGCAGCAGATCGGCAAACTGCTTGTCAGGCGCGGCGGTCTTCTTTTCCGCATCGGCCGAGAAGCTGAAGGTTTCTTCCTGCCGTCGCAAGGCGCGGTAGCGCTGCAGCCCATAGATCAGCACAAAGACGGCGGTATCCGGCGGCTCCTGGCTCTCCTGGCGGCGCTGCATTTCCTCGGCCAGCGCGCCCAGCGCATCGTTGACGTCCCGGAACTCGACATTGCGGCTGGCGTGCGGCAACGCCCCGGCCACGCGGGCCAGGGTGCCGGCCAGCGGCGAGTCCGCGGCACTGCCGTCGAAAATATAGAAACTGGCCTGCCGCGGAGAGATTTGCGCGGCCAGGCTGATCATGCTGGAGGACAGGATGGCCATGGCCGCTTCTTCGTTTTGTCCGATGATCAGTACGTTGCTGCCGCTTTGTCGCCGCAGAAGAACGGCTGTCGGCTCCTTGATGGCCACGGGGTCGCCCAGCCACGCCATGGGCGCCACCAGGTTGCCCGTCCAGCGGGGGGCGCTCAGCGCGCCGACCAGCTGCGCGTTCTTGGTGACTTCCGCGGGGGCGTTGCCTTCAAAGACGATCGGAGGTTCGCGGTGGTTGGGCTTGCTGGCGGCGAACTGCTGCACGCGCTGCAGATACAGCTCGCGCTGATCGTCGGGCAAAAAGGCGATCTGGAACGGACTGTTGCCTTCGACCAATCCCCCGGCATCGTTGTAAATGGCTTCGCCTGGGCGCGACAAGAGGCGCGCGGCCGAGTTGTTGTCGCCCAGGATCATCTGCGAATCGGCCTCGGAGCACTGCAGGGCGATGCGCACGGCCATCTGGCCGATGGTGCTGCGGGCCAGCCCCGAGGTACCGCCGATGGTCTGCGACCCCAGGATGACATGAATGCCGAAGGCACGGCCCTGTCGCACGAGGCGATCCAGCAGCAGGCCGGCCTCCTGGCCGATCTTGTCATCCTCGGAGAAGAATTCCTGGAACTCGTCGATGATCAAAAGCGTCCGCGGCAGCCGCGTGTTGGGGGACGCCTCGCGGAAAGACGCCAGATCCTGCACGCCGGCGTTCCGGAACATCTCGCCGCGGCGGGTCAGCTCGGCATCCACGCGCTGCAGGACGCTGAGGCCGAATTCACGATCGCTTTCCACGGCCACCGCCCGTGCGTGCGGAAGGGCATAGGTGGCGTAGGTTTTGAACTCCACGCCTTTCTTGAAGTCCACCAGATAAAACTCCACCTCTTCGGGCGAGTACCACATGGCCATGTTGGTGACGATGGCGTTGAGCAGGTTGGACTTACCCGAGCCGGTCTTACCGGCGATGAGCGTATGCTGGGCCACGCCGCGACCGAGGCGCAGGTATTGCAGCCGCGTGGCTCCCATGCGACCGATGGGCACGGCCAGGTCCGTGGACGAGGCCTGCGACCAGAAGTGGCGCTCGGAGGGCGCCACGGTACTGAAGGACACCTCCACCTTGTTGGCTTCGCGGGCGTGACGGCCCACCACGTCCAGCAGGCGTTTGAGCACATCCTCATCCGGCGGCGACTGCACCGTCAGCGGGAACTGCTTGAACACCTCGTCCTTCCAGACGAACCGTCCATCCTGCCACAGCAGGTTCACGCTGTGCGATTCGACCTCGTCAAAATGACTGGCCGAGGGAACCGACTGCCGGAGGTCGCGCAGAATCAGCGTGTAGACGCCACAGCGCGGGCCGGTCGTGGCGATGCTGGCCAGGCGTCGGAAGGCGTCGCCGGCAAACGCCGTGGGGAAATCGGCGATGACCAGGAACCGGTAGGGCTCGGCAAGCTCGCCGGCCTGTGCGTTGTATTGGTCGATGGTCTGGTACTCGTTGCGCAGGTATTTCTGGATCACCGTTTCCATGTGCTCGGTGAGGTTCAGCAGGCGCTGCTCGATGTGCTCGGCCTCGGTCCAGATTCGCGTGCCCACCAGGTTTTCGTCGTGATCGGCCAGGTGCATGAATCCCGCAAAGTTCTGCCCCAGCCCCACCGGATCCATGATGGTAAAGCGCAGCCTGCCGGCCGGCAGACTGGTCAACAGCCGCGCCATGATTGTTTGCAGCAGACGCACCCCGTCCATGCGACCGGCGCCATCGGTGTGAAGCAGAAGTGACGCCTGGTTGGGAAATCCCAGCGACGCCGGCAGCGAAAAGGCCTCGGGCAAAGCGGACTGGATGCGCTCGCTGCCCTGGACGGTTTCGGCCAACTGCCGCAGATTCACCTGGAACTGCCCGAAGGGCACGATGGCCGGAAACTGCCGCGGCGGCACCCAGGTATTCCACGCCGGATCATCCCAGTTAGAGGGCGCAGCGCCGTTGCCCGCCCCCAGCCCGTCCATGGCCGAGGTAATGCGCGACAGGCCATCGCTGAGCTGTCGCTCCAGGGCGGCGCGGGCCTGGGCGTGCTGTTCCAGGGCTCGCTGCTTCTGCTGCTGGTGCTTTTCCTTCAAGGTGTGCAGGCTGCGCTGGTAGCGCTGCTGGCTTTCCTGCTGCTTGTGCTCGTGCCACTGCTCCAGGGCGGCCAGCGCCGAATCGCGTTTCTGCTCGATCCGCGGCAGGTGCTTCTCATATTCCGCGTCGATGGCCTTGACCTTCTCCTCGTGGGACCGCTGGATCTTGCCCAGGAAGGGCGCCACTTTTTCCCGCGCCACCTGGTCCTCGCCCTTGCGCCGCTCGACAGCCTGGCTGAGGCGCCTCTCGTGGTATTTCACGGCCACGGTCATCTGCATGCGTATGGCCTCGCGAGCCACGGCGGCCGCATGGCGCAAGGGCAGGTAATGGGACCGCACCTGGGAACGAGCCAGAGCACGCAGGCCATAGCCGCCCGCCAGCCCCACGACAAAGGCGATGCCGGCGCCCATGAACATCACGACCAGGTTGGGTTCAAAACTGCCGCTGGCCAACTGCGCAATCACGCCACCCACGACCGCGCAGAGCATCAGCAGCAGGTAAGGCCGGGCCTCGACAAACAGCTTGGGCAGCGCCAATCCCTGCAGCGCCGCCAACTGCCGATTCATGGCCGCATGCTGGGCGTCGTAGATCTGGTCGGCCTGCTCGGGGGCCACCTGCGGCAGCGCATGCTGCGGCTCCACCGGCGGCCGAACCCCGTACTTGCGCAAGAGGGCCAGCCCCTGGTCGCTCAGTTCATCAACCGCGTGCGTGCGGGCGGCCTGCTCCTCCTTGGCTTTCTTGACGTCCTCGCGAATCTTGGCCTGTGTGCCCTCCAGCACGCTCTCGGCCAGCCAGGCGGCCTGCTCGTATTGCTGGTTGATCTGGCCCTTGGAGGAATCCAGTTCCTGGTCAATCCGCTGACGGGCCGAGTCGCGCGAGGCCTGCAGGTGCTTGAGTTCGGTCTCATATTGCGCGGCAATTTCCGCGTGCCGCTGCTCATATTTCTGGCGAATTTCTTCGCACAGTTGCTTGTAGCGTTCCTCGGTGGTCCAGGTCGAGCGTTCCAGTTCCTTGTCATTGTGCTCCAGGGACTGTTCGTATTGGCGCTCGATCTGCGACTCGGAGGTGGCGCATTCGATGGACAACGCGGCCAGGTCGCGCATGGCGCCGCGCTGAACATCGCGATGCGTTACTACGGGCTGGCTGGGGGGCTGCGCTTGGGGTTGCTCTTGGGTGAGGGACACTGGCAGACTCCTGGGAGAACACAAAGCCGCCACAGGCGGCAGACACAACTATTGGCAGTCACGGCGGACCAGTTGCAGGAACGTGGCCATATGGTCCATGGCGGCCACGGCGCTGCGCATGTCCTGCTCCAGCGGGACCAGGTACTTCTCCTGAAATTCCTTGCTGCGCTGGTCGTCCCAGCTTGAGCGCGTCTCAGCCCAGCGGTTCATCAGTTCCTTGAACGACTTGCTGAGCTGACCTCGGCCTTCATAGACACCCATGTATGTCTCCGTGCGGTTCTCAGTCCGCTGCTGGCTGCGTGGCCGCCCACCGGATCACGCGAGTATATCACAGGCTCTTGCTCGCGAAACGCCTGTCACTGCGGCGGCGGGTTTTCTGTTTCAGCCTGGCCGGCAGGAGCGTCGATCCGGCGCAGCGGACTCCAGGCGCTCTGGTCCTTCGGATCCAGTATGGCCACGATGCCGCCGGCCTCGATCATGACCAGGTAGCCCTGCGGCAGCGTCAGCAGTTCGCGCCAATCGCCCCTGACATCGAGCAGGTCGGTCACGGGGATCGTCAGGCAGGCCTCCGGAGTCGGATCATCGACCGACCCGATGTACCAGCCGCACTGCCCCTCGAAGGCAGGCTCCGTGCGCTCCAGATAGATGCGCGGGCTCTGCCAGCATTCGGTCCCGAGGACCACCAGCGACTGGGGATAAGGGCTGCTGCGCGTGGCGGGAATGTCCGCGGCCGCCAACTGATCGCTCTGGTTCAGATGCGGGCATTTCCACATGATCTGCGATGCATCCCCGGCCGCAGCCGCGGCCAGGACCGATGCCATGGGCGTCTTGCGGCGCAGCTCGACGAAGGGGTTGGCCTGCATCTCCTGTCCGCCCTGTGCCATCGAATCTCCCGGCGGCGGGGCGCTGGAGGAGGACGATGCCTCGCCGGCCCCCAGCGTAATCTCCGGGGCCGTCAGAGACAGGTAACTTTCCAGGGCCCCGACCATCTGGTCCAACTGGGCAATGGCGGTTGGAATGCTGCTGTCGATGGCGGTGGCGAAGCGCTGCGCCTGCCCCTTGTATAGCAGAATCTCCTTCTGCAGTTTGCGCCCATACTGACGGGTCGCCACGAGTTTTTCCTCGGCTTCCTGCAACTTGCGCAGCAGCATAGCCAGGGCTTTTTCCTCCTCGGCGGCTGATTGCGTATGGCCCGCGGGGCCCTTGAAGAGCTTCTTTTGCCGCACAGCCTCCTTGGCGCGGCTGACCATCTCGTTGAGCAGGCGGATCTGGTGTTGCCAATGGTTGAGCTGTTCGCCTTCCAGCCAGATCAGCGTGCGATGCATCTCGCCTTCGGCGTCGCCCAGGGCGGCGCGCGCCGCTTCGACGTATTTATGCAGCGCGCTCTTGAAGAGCCGCAAACCGTCCACCGAATCCACATGTGCGCCTTGTGGCATCGTCTGCTCCCGCGCAGCGTCCGGGGGGACCTTACCGCTGCTTCAGGTAATCCTCGATCAAGCCCGCCTTCTTGGCCAGAAACTGAACGTGCAGCTGCGAGGCTTCCAGAAAGCCGCCCAGCGACTTCACGGTCGCCTCGAAGGCCTCGGAGAACTTGCGCTGCTCCTGGTCGCGCCAGGTGTTTTCCAGGCCCCGCATGCGGGCGTGCAGTGAAGCCAGCAGCGCCTGCAATTCGCCGTTGAAACGGTTCAGGTCGGCCGCAAAACGCCGCAGTTCACCCGGATCCACATAAGCTCTGCCCATAGGTCTCCCAAGTTTGACCGGCATCCCGCCAGGCAGGCAACCTGGCGCGGTGGAATATACCGTCTTACGTTGGGGACGAACAGGCGGATCGGTCGCCGCCGGCTTGCCGCTGCCAGGTCCTTGCGATAACACCATGGGTTGTGAAGACCGACCTGGGCCTTTTACCGCCGCAGTTTGCACGGCTGGCGAGCCTATATCGCCGTCGATGGAGCGTGGGCTTGGCCGCCGTGGACACCGAGGGGCGCATCGTTCTGGCGGCCCGCGCCCATGCACTGGCTGGCGATGAGCTGGCCACGGCGCGACGGCTGGTGATCGCCGAGTCCCTGCGGTGGGGCGAGCCCACGGTGTTGCCCGGCCCCGGTGAGCTGCTGCTGTGGGCCGCTCCGCTGATGCACAACAGCCGCCTGCTGGGCGGCTTGGTGGCCGGCATCTCCGAGCAGAAGCTGTTTGTGCGCGGCCAGGCGCGCATCGACCTGCGCGCTGCCTGTGCCGACCTGCGGCGTCTGGCCGAGGAGCACAACCTGACCAATGCCGCCTTGCTGGAGAGCCGCCGTCGCGAATATCGCCAGGAGCAGGTCCGCGCCGAGGCCATCCACAGTTTCAAGGCCACCCCGCATTACGACATCCGCGCCCTTTACCTGCTGGAGGAGCCGGCGCTGGTCAACGCCATCCGCAAAAACGATCGTGGCGAAGCGCGCTCGATTCTGAACCGGCTGCTGGTGGGCATGATCCACCGCGCCGGCGAACAGCTCGAGCTGCTCAAGAGCTTTTTCATGGAGCTAGTGGCGACCCTGTCGCGCACGGCCGTGGAGGCCGGCGCGCCGCCCGAGGAGCTGCTGGGTGCCAACTTTGCCAGCCTGACCGATCTGGCGGCCATCCATACCGAGCAGAAGCTGGCCTATTGGCTGCACGAGATGCTGGAGCGGGTCATGGACGCCATGCACCGCAACCGCGCCCATGCGCACACGGTGCTGCTGGCCAATGCCCTGCGCTTCATGACCGAGCGCTGCTGCGAGCAGATCACGCGCAACGACGCCGCGGCGGCAGCGCGCATGTCGCCGTCGCACTTTTCCCGGCTGTTCAGCCGGCACATGGGCATGAGCTTCGTGGACGTGCTGAACCGCATGCGCACCGAACGGGCCGCGGAACTTCTGGCCCGCTCTGACAAGCCGCTGAAGATCATCGCCTTGGAAAGCGGCTTTGCCGACCAGAGCTATTTCACGAAGGTCTTTCGCCGCTGGCACGGAATCACTCCCGCCCGCTATCGCCGTCAGCGCACGAGCTGATGGTCCGCGGCGCACTCGCGGCTCCGGCGGCGGGACATTAAGATGCGTCCCATGTCTGTACGGTTGCGCTGGGTCGTGCTGCTGGGACTGGCGATGGCGGTCTTTCTGCCTCTGCTGGGCCGCCGGCCCATCGTGACCAGCCACGAGGCCCGCGTGGCCCAGACCGCCCGCGAGATGGCTGGCGCCGGCTGGCCATGGAACGCCAAGCCCGTCACCACCCCCCGGGTGGGCCTGGTCGAAACGGCCACCGGTAAGCGATTGCGCCCCCAGAACGATGCGCCGCCCATGTACGTCAACCCCTGGGCGGTGCCGCTGCTCAATGGCGAGGTGCGTCTGCAAAAGCCGCCACTGCCTTACTGGGCCAGTGCGATCAGCTATCGTCTGCTTGGCTTTGAGTCGGCCACCGCGCGTCTGCCGGCAGCGCTGGCCGGCGTGCTGGGGACGCTGCTGGTCTATGACCTGGGGCGACTGCTGCGGGGACGAAACCTCGCGTGGATCAGCGCGCTGGCGTGGTTGTCCAGCGTTTTTGTCTTGGAGGAATATCGCAAGTCGATGGCCGATCCGCTGCTGGCGCTGCTGACCGTGGCCAGTGTTTGGGCCTGGATTCGTGCGACAAGGGCGGGGTGGCGACCGGTGTTTCTGCTTGCCTTCTACGTTTTGTGCGCCCTGGCGCTCTTGGCCAAGGGCCCGGTGGCGCTGGCGCTGGTGGGAATCCCGCTGGCCGCCTACCAGTTCTGTTATCGCCAGCGGCCCCGGCAGTCGATCGCCTGGCACCTGGCGGGGTTATCGCTGCTGCTGGCCATCACGGTGCCTTGGCCCGTCTATGTCATGCGCCACGTTCCCAATGCGCTGGAGCTTTGGCGATACGAGTCGCTGGGGGAGATGACCGGCGAAAATGTCGAGAAAGCCCGGCCGGCGCATTTCTATCTGCTTCAGTTGCCGCTGCTGGTCTTGCCGTGGCTGGGCTTTGCCGTGGCGGCGTTGGGTCGGGCTTCGTTCAGTCGACGACGGCTTTTTGCTCTGCTGTGGCTGGCTTTGGTGGTGGTTTTCTTCTCCCTGTCCCATATCAAGAAAGCAGCGTATCTGCTGCCGGCCATGCCGGCGGTCGCCCTGCTGATTGGCCAGTCGGCCCTGGGCCTGCTGGCTGCAGCGCCTCGGCGCCGGCGTTGGCCGCTGCACCTGGCCCGGTTCCAGGCTTGGTTTGGCGTGGCGATGGGACTTGGGCTGGCGGCCTTGCTGTTGATCAGTCCCACGCACCGCCCACACGGCAGGGGGCTGGCGGTCGTGCAGGAATTCCTGGCGATGGCTGTGGCGAACCTGAGCACGGCCAAAGCCGCTGCCGCAGCGCTGGCGCTGGGGGCGGGGATTGTTCCGCTGTTAGTCTGGGCGATGGCCAAAGACCATGCCTGGCGACAATGGCTGGTCACTCAGGCGCTGGCCTATGCGGCGATGTTCTGGCTGCTGGGCAATGTTTACCTGCCGCAACTGGCCCAACTGCGCTCGCCGCGTGCCGCGGCCGATCGGGCCCTGGCCCTCGCCGCCCGACCCGGGTACACGCTTTCGCACTATCGCCTCCGTGAGGCCGAGGCTGTGCTTCTATATCTGCCCCTGCATACGCGGATGAACCCCTCGGCCAAGAACGTTGTGGTGATTCTGGAAGACCGTCGCCGCCGGCTTGGCCAGCCGTCAACGCAGACCTTCGTCAATGATGTGCCTGGCCGGCGGATTCTGGCGGTGACAGAGGTTCCGGTGGCTGATACCCGGCCCAATTACCTATGGCGTGTTTTCCAACTATCTGTCGATTAAGGGGTTATCAGTGATCATTGGCCGGCCAACCAACAAGTCGGCTGGCGGGTCGTATATCATGGAAGAAGCCATGCGACGGGCTGTGGTGATCATCCTGGCACTATTGTCCCTGGCAGGGGGCTGCGCCAGCCGGCAGACCGGGCCGCGCAAGCCCGAGGCCAAGCCATGGTTTGATGGGCGCACGCTCTGTGCTCTGGATATGGGCGATCAGCCCATGCCGGCCACTGTGGATCAGTTGCGCCAGGCCTTGCAGCAGGGGGCCCAGCGCGCCTTTGCCAGCACTCAGCCCACAGTGCGTCTGCAAACCGACGGCCCGGTCGACGCGCAATTGCTGCACCTGAGTCTGACGGATGTAATCCTTCCCACCAAGCGCCGCCCGCCTAAGATCAACATTGATCCCTCAGCGCCCACGCTGCTGCACGTGGAGCGCTTTGAGATGCTCGGCGATCCTATCCGGGTCGGCCCGGCTCGAGTTCGGCTCAGCGTCACCGCCGACGATGCCTGCTTCGAACGCCACTACTACGAAAACGGGGGCCAGCCCGCCTTGGTCCTGGCCGATGCGCGCCATGGCGTCTTGCAGCTCTCCATCAGCAAGGCCGACATGCAGGCCATGCTCCTGCAATCGGCGCAGCGGGCCGCTTCGGTGGTACAGACCAGGGATATCCAGCTTGACCTGACGACCGACGCCGCCGGCCACGATGTCCGCTGGAAGCTCTTGATCGATACCCGCATCATGCTGCTGCCGGCCCGGCTGACCATCACCGGCCGGGCGAAGATCGATGCAGCGATGTACGTAACGCTCTCGGAGATGCAGTGCGACGGCGATCAGATTCTGGGGCCGCTGATGGCGTCGGTGGTCAGGCCGGCGCTGGCCCGCTACAACGGACGGATCAGGCCGCTGCTTTCCTTTGGTCCCAAGTCCCCCATCCGTTTGCGCCAGGCCTGCGTGCGCGGCGGCCAGCAGATCGAACTCCATGCGGAGTTCGGCAACCGCTGACCCGCACGGGCTACAGCTCTTTCTCCACCTGGTATCCCAGCAGCCGGCTCTTCATCCAGCGGATCGCCAGGAGATCGCGGAAGCTCTTAAACAGACGATTCCAAACGCCATATTTGCTCTGGCCATGCAGGCGCGGGTTATTAGTGACGGGAATCTCGGTGACGCTGTAGCCTTCCATCTTCAAGAGCGTCGGAATGAAGCGGTGCAGGCCACGATACAGCTTCATGCGGGACACGCACTCGCGTTTGAAGGCCCGATAGGTGCATCCGGCATCGGAAATGTTCTCGTTGGAGAGCTTATTGCGTACCCAGTTGGCCAGGCGCGATGAAACCACGCGGATCAGCTTGTCGCCCTGGCCGCGAGTGGCCACGCGCGTGCCGCAAACGCAGTCCACGCCCGTATCCAAAGCCTTGAGGAAGGCGGGAATGTCGGCCGGATCGTTCTGCAGATCGGCATCCATGGTCATGACGTATTGGCCGCGCCCGGCCCGCAAGCCGGCGTCGGAAGCGGCGGTTTCGCCGCAGTTCCTGGCGAATTTCAACCCGCGCACGCGCCGATCGGCCGCCACCAGCTTCTCGATGGCCGCCCAGGAACCGTCACTGCTGCCGTCGTCCACCAGGATCAGCTCGGCATCAATCCCATGCTGGTCCAGGATCTTGGCCACCGCCGCGTGCAGCAGCGGCAGGTTTTCCTCCTCGTTGTATACGGGCACGCAGATCGAAAGCAGAGGCATCAGTCAGCAACTCCTTTCAGTTCAGGCGTCTGGCCGTCGGGCAGTTCGTTGCGGCGGCGCAGACTCCGCAAAGCGTATCCGGCGCCTGCGAAAATCAGCATAAAGGCGGCCGCGGCGATTCCCATGTAGCCGGCACTTTCCTTAAGCGAGCGCTGCACCAGCCCGGCGCCCACCAGCGTGACGGGAATGGCTTCGGGAATCAGCCCGATGGCCGTGCCCAGCAGGAAATGCCGATGCTTAACGTGCGAAAGTCCCAGGCACAGGTTCAGGATCGTGCCATGTACGGGCAGCTGTCGCACCAGGATCACACCCACCAGGCCATGCTCGCGGGCCCGCTGGGCCCATTTGCCCAGCCCCGGCCAGCGGTGCAGCACCCACTGCCGTCCTCCCCAGCGCACAAACAGGAACACCGCATAGCAGCCCAGCAGCGTTCCGGCCTGCGTCAGGATCAGGCCCCACCAGAAGCCCAGCAGCATGCCGCCCAGGGCGCAAAACAGCAGCCGCGGGATGCCGCAGGTGACCAGCACCGCCACCGCCAGAACGCAAGCCGGATATGACCACAGCCCCAGGTCGCGCAGGGCCGCCCGGACCCGCTGCGTATCCTGCAGCCACGGCCGGATGGGCGTCAGGTAGATCAGCGCCACGCCCGCCAGCAGTCCAGCCACCAGCAAAAGCAAGCGCCAATGCGAGGCTCGCGGGCGCGCGGCCCGCATCTTTGTCGTCGGTTCAATCGTCGGTACCGAGGTCATGCGCGCGGCATGATAACCAGCCGCCCCGCGGCCCACCAGCGAGGCTCATCGCCGCAGGTAGCTCTTGATCTCCTGGCTGACGGTCTGGACCTCCTGCTGGCTGATTCCGGGGAACATCGGCAAACTGAGGATCCGTTTGACGATGTCCTCGGTGTAGGGCAGCGCGGGCGGGGCCCCATACAGTTCGAGGATGGCCGGCTGCAGATGGTTGGGCACGGGGTAGTGGATGCCTGTCTCGATGCCCTTGTCCTTGAGGTGCTTCATCAGCCCCTCGCGGGCGTCGGGGGTGGACAGGCAGATCACGAACATGTGATAGACACTCTCGGTCAACCCCGCGGTATCCGCCGGCGGCAATTTCAGGCCCTTAACGTCGGCCAGTTCGCTTCGATACCACTGGGCGGCCTGCCGCCGGGCGGCGTTCAGATCATCCAGGACCTTCAGTTGTTCGCGGCCCACCGCGGCCTGGATCTCGTTGAAACGCAGGTTGAAGCCCACCTTCTCGTGCAGGTACTTGTCCTTGCGGCCGTGGTTGCGGAGCATCTCCAGTCGCCGCGCCGTTTCCGAATCGTGGGTCAGGATGGCGCCGCCGTCGCCGTAGACGGTCAGGTTCTTGGACGGGTAAAAGCTCAAGGCCGCATGCTGGCCGTAGATTCCGGCACGTTTGCCTTTCCAGCGGGCGCCGTGCGACTGGGCGCAGTCCTCGATCATCCACAGACCGTTTTCGTCAGCCAGAGCCTTGAGAGCATCGATGTTCGCCGGTCGGCCGTACAAGTGAACGGGCAGGATGCCCACGGTGCGGGCGGTGATGCGCCGCGCGGCGTCTTCCGGGCAGATGGTGTAGGTATCGTCGATCTCGCAGAAGACCGGTCTGGCCCCCACGTGGATCATGGGCTCGATGCTGGGGAAGGCCGTCAGCGATGGCACCAGCACTTCGTCGCCGCTCTTGAGCCCTTGCACGATATGCAGCAGATGCACGGCCGCCGTCCACGACGAAGACAGCACGCAGTGGGGTACGTCAAACCAAGCTGCCAATTCCTGCTCAAAAGCCTTGCATTCCGGGCCGAGGATGTAGCTGCCCTGCTTGACGACTTCGAGAATGCGCCGATCGATCAGCTCGCTCTGGTATACACGCGACAGGGGGATCTTGGCCGCCATTGGCAAAAACTCCGGTTTACATGAGTCCCGACAAAAGGCGAACGAACCGCCGTCCGTCCCTGTCGTGGGCCATGAATTTCGGTCCGCCCATCGAAAAGTCAATAGTGCCAGCCGGTGCCAACGGTGGACTTCTGGAGCCGCCAGGCGAACAATACGGCACCCAAACGGTGCGATATCAAACGGACGTACAACATCCGGGAAGGAGTGACCATGCAGGTCGGTAGCGGCAGCCACGTTTATTCATGGAACAGTCGGTGGGCGAAGATCCCGCCGCACATCACGCCCGGTTACACCCACGGCGTGGGCGTTGACCGCCGGGGACGCGTGTTTGTCTTCAACCAGTCCGCCCATGCCATTTTGACCTTTGACGGCGACGGCAACTTCCTGGGCACCTGGGGCGGTTTTCCCAGCGCCCGGTTCCTGGGGGCCCATGGACTTACACTGGTGAATGAAGGCGATCAGCAGTTCCTGTGGCTAACCGACCAGAACTCCGCCGAGGTGGTCAAGACCACGCTCGATGGGCAAACCGTTCTGTCGATCCCACGGCCGGACCATCCGGCCTATCGGTCCAATCCCAAATACTCGCCCACCTGGGCGGACCAGGGGCCCGATGGCACGATCTACGTCGCCGACGGATACGGGCAAGGCTACGTGAACCTTTACGACAACTCGGGCAAGTACCTGGACTGCATCGATGGAAGCAGGGGGGCGGGGCGCTTCAACTGCCCTCACGGTCTGGCCATTTTGAATCGGCCGCAGGCGACAGGACAAACCGAATCGGCCCTTTACATCACGGACCGCGGTAACAGTCGGGTGCAGGTGTTCGCCCTTGATGGGCGGTTCATCAAATCCTTCAACCAGGCGCATCCCTGCTGCTTTGCCCAGCACAGCAGCGGCGATCTGTTGGTGCCGGACCTCAAGGCGTTTGTTGCCCTCTATGATGCCGCGGATTCACCTGTGCTGGAGTCCCTGGGCAGCCAGCCGCAGATCGTCGGCCAGCATGGCTGGCCCAACGTGCCTCACAGCATGCGCGTGGACGGGAAATTCAACAGCCCCCACGGCGGCGCCTTCGATGCCGCCGGCAACATCTACATTGTCGAGTGGATCAACGATGGCCGCATCACCAAGCTGACGCGTATCGCGTGACTGGTTCCCGCAGGCCTCAGCGGCCGGCGGCTGTTTTGGGTTGCGGCCCGGTCTTGGCGTCATCGTATTTGCCGCGAAGTTCTTTGAGCAGCCGGCGAGCCCCTAATTTGGCCAGGGGGGTCATGCGATGGATCAGCAGCGTGCCGTCGAGGTGGTCGTACTCATGTTGCCAGATGCGCGCAACATAACCCTCGGCGGTTTGCTCGAAACTCTGGCCCTCCAAATCCTGGGCCTTCAGTAAAGCCTGCTTGGCCCGCACGACTTTCACGCTCAGGCCCGGCAGGCTCAGGCAACCCTCGTCGCCTTCTTCCTGGCCATCGGAGTCTTGGAAAACCGGGTTAATGTAGATGCGGTCGTCACCGGGCTGGGTGGTCGGATTCATGACAAACAGCCGCCGGTTGACTCCGACCTGAGGCGCGGCCAGGCCCACGCCCTTGGCTTCGTGCATCAGTTGCAGCATGCGCTTGACCAAGGCCGCCAGGTCCGCGTCAAAGCGCTCGACCGGAAGCGACGTTTCGAGCAACCGTGGGTCAGGCCAGCAGATAATTTGTCGTTGCTCGTGCTTCATCGGACAATTCGTCAATTGTGCCCGCCAACGCGGACAGCGGGCGATTGTATTATCTTTGGCTGCAACTCCTGCATTGGCAAGCGTAAAGGATATGATTGACACCATCAACCGCGTCGGATTAGATTGCCGGTTGACTTACACAAGTGTTGGCACCTGCAACGCTCGGCGCCGCCGGTAGTTGCCGGCTGCCATCGTGAGGAAGACCATCGTGGCTGAAGTCCCCAAGGGCTACAAAGTTGTTTCCGAGGAAGATCAGCGCAAAGCCAAGGTCTTTTTTGACCGCGGCAAGTCGGTGGCCGATACCGGCAATTACGACTATGCCATCTCCATGTACCTGGAGGGTCTGAACATCGACCCGGACTCGGTCGATGCCCACCAGGCCCTTCGCGACATTTCCCTTAAACGCAAGGCCGGCGGGGCCAAGGGCGGCCTGGGCTTTATGGAAGCCATGCGCCTCAAGCGCCCCACCAAGGACGACAAGCAGAATATGCTGAATGCCGCGCGGTTGCTGGCTTATGACCCGGGCAATACCGACCACATGGTCAGCATCCTGCAAAACGCCTATCGGGCGGGCTACTACGATACCGTCCTGTGGATGGGCCCGATCCTGTTCCGCGCCAACGCCGACGTCAAAAACCCCGACGGCGGCAAATTCATTATCCTCAAGGATGTCTATAAGGGCCTAGAACGGTGGCGAATGGCGGCCGAGGCCGCACAGGCGGCCCAGGCGGTGCGCCCCAACGACATGGAACTGGGCACCGAGGTCAAGAACCTCGGGGCCCTGGAGACCATGCACCAGGGCGGGTACGCCAGCGCCAGCAGCTTCCGCCAGAGCGTGCGCGACATGGCCGGCCAGCAGAAGCTGATGGACGCCGACAAGGACATCCGCAGCGAGGATTCGCTGCAGCGCGCCGTTCGCGAAGCCGAGCAGGAATGGCAGGCCGACCCCGACGAACCGGGCAAGCTGGTCAAGCTCGTCGATGCCCTGGAGAAGACCGAATCCCCCGACCACGAAAATCGCGCCCTGGAACTCCTGGAAGAGGCCTACAAGAAGACCGGTCAGTTCCGTTTCCGCCAGCGCGCCGGCCGGATCAAGATGAGCCAGTGGCGACGGATGGAGCGCTCGCAGCGCAGTGAAGCCAGCGCCCATCCCGACGACAAGGACCTGCAGCAGAGCTACGAGCAGTTCCGCGTTGAACGGCTGGAGTTTGAACTCAAGGAGTACATGCTCTGGTCGGAGAACTATCCCACGGACATGGCCCTGCGCTTTGAGATGGCCAAGCGCATGTTCGAACTGCAGCGTTATGACCAGGCCATTCCCGTCCTGCAGCACGCCCGGCAGGATCCCAAGCTGCGCTTCGAGGCGGCCATGCTCCTGGGTCGCTCGTTCCTGGAGGCCGGATTCGGGCACGAAGCGGTGGAGACGTTCCAGGGCGCCATTGACGAATATCAACTCCGCGGCAGCGACCTGGCCAAGGAACTGAACTACTGGCAGGCGCGGGCCTTGGAGCAGCAGGGGGATCGTGACACCGCCACCAAGCGCTACAGCCAGGTGGCCCAGTGGGATTTTAACTACCGAGACGTGCAGGCCCGCATCAAACGCCTGCGCAGCGGAGGCTGACTGGACAGGGGGCGGCCAATCGCTAGAATCCTCGCTCCCTCGTGGCCGGCGGCCTTGACCGCCGCGCGGGGTGGGAATTTTTTTTGATTGCAGGAGATCGCAGACGTGGCTCATTCGCTTTCCGCCAAGAAACGGGTCCGCCAGACCGCCAAACAGCGGGCACGCAACCGCGCTCGCAAGGCCGATGTTCGCTCGCAGGTCAAGGCCTTCGCCTCGGCCCTGAGCACTGGAGATGCCGGCAAGGCCGACCAGGCCTACCGCAGCGCCAGCAAGACCCTCTCGCAGGTAGCGGCCAAGGGTACGATCCATCGCAACGCGGCCGCCCGCAAGCGCAGCCGCATGGCCCGGAAGCTCAATGCGATCCGCCAGGCCGGCGCCGGTACGGCGGCCGCAAAGGCCTGATGGCTTTAGCGGCTCGACATCTTGTCGGCCTTGCTGTTCCGCACGTATTGCCAGACCCAGGAGCCCCGCAAGTACATGCGGGGCTTCTTCTCTATGCGGTGATTTTCCGAAGGTGCTGTCATGCCTGAACCCACGCTCATGGAAAAGCTCGTGTCCCTGTGCAAACGCCGCGGATTCATCTACCAGGGCTCGGAAATCTATGGTGGCCTCAACGGCACCTGGGATTACGGCCCCATGGGCACCGAGCTGCTGCGCAATATCAGAAACGCCTGGTGGCACGACAATGTCACCACCCGCGAGGACATCGTCGGGCTGGACGCCGCCATCCTCATGCACCGCAGTGTCTGGCAGGCCTCCGGACACGAGAGCAACTTCACCGACCCGCTGGTCGACTGTAAGTGCTGCAAGGCCCGTTTCCGCGCCGACCAGTTGGCCGAGAGCCAATGCCCCCGTAAGCCCTCCAAGCATCCGGGCGAGCACCACGAATGCCAGCTCACCGAGGCCCGTAAGTTCAACCTCATGTTCAAGACGTTCGTGGGTCCAGTCGAGGAGGATGCGCAGATGGTCTATCTGCGGCCCGAGACCGCCCAGGGGATCTTCGTCAATTTCAAGAATGTCTGCGATTCCACGCGCATCAAGCTGCCCTTTGGCATCGCCCAGATCGGCAAGGCCTTCCGCAACGAGATCACGCCCAAGCAGTTTGTCTTCCGTTCGCGCGAATTCGAACAGATGGAGATCGAATTCTTCTGCCATCCCGATACCAGCGTGCAGTGGTACCAGCGCTGGCGCGACGCCCGCTTCCAGTGGTACAAGGACCTGGGCATCAAGAGCGACAACCTGCGCCTCCGCGAGCACGGCCAGGAGGAACTGAGCCACTATTCACGCGGCACCAGCGACGTGGAGTACCTGTTCCCCTGGGGCTGGGGCGAACTGGAAGGCATCGGCTACCGTGGCGACTATGACCTGACCCAGCACATGAAGTGCAGCGGCAAGGACCTGTCCTATTTCGACGACGAAACCAAGCAGCGTTTCGTGCCGCACGTCATCGAGCCCTCGGCCGGTGCCACCCGGTCGCTGCTGGCCTTCCTGTGCGAGGCCTACACCGAGGATCAGGCCCCCGACGAGAAGGGAAAACTGGAGACACGCACGGTCCTGCGCCTGCATCCGCGGCTGGCGCCGGTCAAGGCGGCCATCTTCCCCCTGGTCAAGAAAGACGGCATGCCCGAAAAGGCCATGGAGCTTTATCGTCAGTTGCAGAAGCACATGGCGGTTTTCTATGACGAAAAGGGAGCAGTGGGCCGGCGCTATCGCCGTCAGGACGAGGCCGGCACGCCTTACTGCATCACCATTGACGGCCAGACCAACACCGACCAGACGGTCACCATCCGCGACCGCGACTCGATGAAGCAGGAGCGCGTAGCGATGGAGAAGGTGCTGGGGTATCTGCTGGAGCGGCTGGTACGCTGAAGAAAACAGAGGCAAATGACAGTACCGCCTGCTCGATGGCACTGGGAAAGTCATTGCCCAGGCAGAACGTGGCGACCATGGGTACTTTGCCCGCCCCAACGGCACCCACAAACGGTAGAAACTGCGGTACCCCCACAAACAGCTTTGTAAGCCGCAACAGCGCCTTGTCTGTGGCCGGTCCTCTGGTGCGAATCAGCATGCTGAGGGTCCGCAGGATGTCCACTTCGGTTGCCAGCAGCCCGGCCTGATCCTCGAAACCTTCCCACACCAGACGGAGCCTCGAAGGCATGGCACCGCCAAGGTCCAGACAGAAGCCTCTGGGCCAGCGGCGCAGATACCGTTCGAACAGAACACCCAAGTCGTCTATCCGGCGCTGCCACAGCCGTGGCTGTGATGTTCGGAACCGTTCGCCGGAGCCGATCTGGCGTCCGACCGCCTCCGCGGCGTGCGGACCAAGCACAAAAGTCATGAAAGTAGCTTGAGGCATCGTTAAGCCTCCCGTGGGCCGTTGCTCAAAACTCCTGACGCGTCTCGCTGTGATCGCCGATGATGCGCACCAGCAGTGGCTGGGGCTGGGGCACTTCGGCGTTAGCCATCCCCCAAGCCATGGCAAACTGCTCCAGTTGCAGGTCGGCCGTACTCTTGCGGGATTCGCCCAGAATGACCTGTCCGGCCTGCAGGCCGCGGGCCGCAGTGGCGATCGCGTACATGGGATTGTTACTGGGGACCACCAGCGGATGGACACTTTTTCCGGCGGTTTCGGCAAGGTTGACGATGCGCGTCAGGACCTCGCGGTCGGCGTCATTGACGCGCATCTCCTCGGGGGTGATCCCTGGCGTCAGAGGCGGAAGCACTTTGACAGTGATACTGACAATGTCCTTTTTCACGGGATCGACCTCCTCCAGAACCCGCTTCAGCACGTGCATGCTCTGGGGGTTGCGAATGGCCACGACCGTCGGATGGGCATGCTGCAAGCCAAGGGAGCGCGGCGTGGGCGCATCCGTGACGCGCTCGTTGAACTGCTCAAGATGCTCATGCCGGGCGGTTTTGCGGCGTAGCCGGGAGATTCTTTCGCAAGCGAGAATTACCGCCAGGAAAGCCAGTGTGAAACCGATGCCCCAGACGGTCGCCACCTTCTTGGTGAACAGGTTCACCATCGCCGTGCTGAGCAGTATAAGAAAGATGGCGATAATCCCGATCGGCAGATCGACCTGGCGACCTCGCAGGCCGATGCGAAGATTCACGGGCACCTCGTACTCACGCCGCGACTTGTCCTTGAACCGCAGCACGACCATCGCAAGAGTCTTGAAGACAAACGACCAGATCACCCCGAAGGCGTAAGCCTCGCCGAGCGTGTAGACATCTCCCATGCTGGCCAGGATGGTTGCCAGTTGCAGCAGGGCGATGGAGTTGATCAGACGACTCGTGGTGCCGAAGTTCTTATGCGGGTGCAGCACCGATGGCGGTAGAATGCCGTCCTCCGCCAGGCGGTTCAGAACGCCGTTGGACCCGACGATGCTGGTATTGACAGCCCCGCTGAGGATAAGGAACCCAACGAAGACCACAAAGGCCTGAAAGACCAACCGCAGCGGCCGCGGACCCGACAGGTGCATGACCAGCCCGCTGATCAGGTTGTCGGTATAGCGGCCGGACTGGCGCTCGACCGTAGCGGTGGGGGGCAGAGGCCGCGATTGGCCGTCGGCAAGGACGGCAACGCGCTGGATCTGCCCGTCGGGCGTCCTGCTGGCCACAACCGACGCTACGACGGTTCGCTGCGAACCGTCCACGACGATCGTGCGAACGCGCTCCATATCGGGTGTGACCATCACGGCAAAGAGCGTTACAACGCCTGTGAGCACCAGCGAATACAGCGCGATGATGGCACCAGCCTTGAGCAGGTTGCGAGTTTTTGGCGCCTCAATCTCGCGATAGACCTGCGCCAGCGACTCCTCGCCGCTCATCGCCAATAGCGAATGCCCAAAGGCGATGAGCACCCCCACGGCACCCATGAGGCGCGGAAACGCTGCCAGCCAACCTTCGGACTCCGCGGTCAACACGGGCAAAAAGGGCGGCAGATGACGCGTCTCTGGACGCAGACACAGTGTGACCAGCGACCACAGGATGACCCCCAGCCCCATGATGGTCGTGAGCTGCATGATGCGCAGCGCCTTCTGGCTCGACTCGTGGATACCCAAGATATTGAGCCGCCAGAAGTAGCCCGTAATGCCGATGGCAATGGCCATCGAGAGTAGTCGCACGACTTGTGGATGGGACTCGGCGCTGAACTGCAACGGCAGCGATGTCATCGCCAGCAGGCTGCTGGCCAGCCCCACCAGATATTGGCCCGCCGAGACGGCGCTGATGGGCCCGGTCAATACGTAGTCGAACATCAGGGCTGAGACCGACAACTTGGCCAGGGGCCCGCCCATGGCCTCTTTCACCACGCGGTAAACTCCGCCGCGGGTGAACATGGTGCAGCTTTCGACGTATACCGCCCTCACCGCATACGCAAAGATCATGACACCCAGCACAAACCATGGTGCCGCCTTGCCCACCGCCTGCTCGCTGATGCCGCCGATGTAATAGACCGTGCTGGCCATGTCGTTGAGGACGATCGCCGCTGCTCGCCAGAAGCTGATAAACGACAGGGCGACGCTGGTGACGACCACCAGATGCACGCGTCGCTGGGTCTGGTCAGTGGGAAGGCGGACCACATCAAATTCGCTGGTGGTGTCCATCGGAATGGGTATAGGGTAGATGGCCGGCAGGGAACGTTGGTGCTTCAACGGTACGCTGCTGTGAAGGGGCATCAAGCGGCTGGCATCGGCACCCTGGCAATATTGATGCTGCCTTGATGCGCGGGCACCGCTTATTGACAGTATCCTGATACGCGCAGCGGTATAATGCCCCCTGCATGGCACACGCCGGCCCACGCTCCCGGACAGTAATCGCCTATGTCTGCGCGCTACTGGCGCCGGCGCTGGCGACCGCGGCGGGTTGGCTTCTGTATCACGGACCTCGCCGGCCGGGTGACATCGGTAAGTCATTGCTGTCGGAAACGGATGTTCTGATGCTCTATCTGCTGGGCGTCCTCGGCGTGGCCGTGCGTTTCAGTCGCGGGCCAGCGGTGGTGGCGTCCGTTCTCAGCGTGGCGGCATTCGACTTTTTCTTTGTGCCTAAATACCTGACTTTTGCGGTTGATAATCTGCGCTACCTGGTCACCTTTGCCGTCATGCTGGCCACGGGCTTGACCATCAGCTCCCTGACACATCATCTGCGGCAGCATGCGTCCTCGGCCAGGCAGGCATGGCAACAGGCCGAAGCGGAGTTTTTGCGCAACACGTTGCTCTCCGCGGTGTCGCATGACTTGCGCACCCCGCTGGCGAGCATTGCCAGCGCTGCGGAGAACCTGGTGGATTCGGGGGCGCGGCTGCCTGCGGAGGTGCGGACCGAGCTGCTCCGTACCATTGGGGACGAGGCCGATCGGATGGAACGGCTGGTGGGTAATCTACTGGAGATGAGCCGGCTGGAATCGGGAGGGCTGGTCCTCAAGCGCGCCCCGGTGCATATTCAGGATGTGGTGGGGGCCGCATTGCGACATCTGCAAAAGCGCCTGCGAGATCGAATCGTGCAGACCGACATCAGCGGCGATCTGCCGCTGCTCGATATCGACGACGTGGCCGTGGAGCAGGTGCTGGTCAACCTGCTGAACAATGCGGTGGAATACTCACCGGCCTCGGAAAGCATATGCCTCAGCGCTCGCAGCCTCGGAGCGTGGGTGGAAGTGCGTGTCCGCGACCACGGGCCAGGATTGCCACCTGGGGCAGAACGACGCATCTTTGACAAATTTTTCCGCGTCTCGCCCTCGGGCCCTGGCCTTTCAAGCCGCGGGGCCGGGCTTGGATTGGCGATCTGCAAGGCGGTGGTGCAAGGGCATGGGGGCTGCATCGACGCCCGCACGCTTGACGACGGCGGCGCGGAGTTCCGCTTTACTTTACCCGTGGTTGCAAACGCCTCATCGCCCGATGGTGGAGTCTATGTCCGAGTGTAGAGGCACTATTCTGGTGGTTGAAGATGATCCGCCGCTGCGGCGAATGCTGCGCATTGCCTTGGAAACCCAGGGATACAAGACCCGGGAAACCGAAACCGGCCAAGGGGCGGTGGATGGCGTGGCCACCGATCCGCCCGACCTTGTCATTTTGGACCTGGGACTGCCCGACCTGGACGGTGTGGAAGTCACAAGGCGCCTGCGGCAGTGGAGCGCGGTGCCGATTGTGGTGGTTTCAGCGCGGGGCAAGGATTTCGAGAAAGTCGTGGCGTTGGACGCCGGCGCGGATGACTACGTCACCAAGCCCTTTTCGGTCGGCGAACTGCTGGCGCGCGTGCGCGCCGCCCTGCGCCGGGCCAATGCGATCGACAACGCATCCCTGGAGCCAGTCTTTTCGGTGGGGGGGCTGCGGGTAGATCTTGCCCGCCGGGAGGTGCAGGTCGATGGTCAAAGCATTCACCTGACACGCCACGAGTTCGATCTGCTGCGGCTGCTGGTTCGCAACGCCGGCAAGGTGCTGACCCATGCCAAAATGCTGCGCGATGTCTGGGGTCCGGAAGCGGTCAACGAAACGCACTACCTGCGCGTTTACATGAATCAGTTGCGCCAGAAGCTCGAACCTAATCCGTCCCAACCGGTCTACCTGCTGACGGAAACGGGGGTGGGCTATCGTCTAGTCACCGATTAGCTGGAAATGCGGGGGTCAAACCGGATAATTGGGACAAGTGTCTTCGCAGCTCGACATCCTGGCCTTGGAGCCGTTCTACGGCGGGGCCCGCAAGGCCATGCTCGAGACGCTGTTCCGCTACAGTCGTCATCGCTGGACCCTCCTGAAGCTGCCGCCGCGCAGCGTTGAACGGCGGCTGGCGGCCGCCGCCCAGTGGTTTGCCGAGCAGTTGTCGCGGCACCTGACAGGCCACACCGATGTGCTGGTCACCAGCGAGACCATGAACCTGGCAGACCTGTTTCGCTTGGCGCCGACACTGGCCAAGTGCCCGTCCGTGGTCTATTTCCATGACAATCAGTTGCCCCGCCCCACCTCAACGTCCAATAACCCCTTGCACCTGGTAAACCTCAACACGGCCCAGGCGGCCAGTGAAATCTGGTTCAACTCGCTATATCACCTGCGCGCGTTCCTGGCCAAGGCGACGGCCATGGTCCAGCGCTACGAGGAGCTGAGCACGCGCAATCCGCTGCCGGATATCAGCGCCAAGGCCAGACTGATGCTGCCGCCGATTGACTTTCACTGGTTGCGGGAACTGGACGGCTCACAAATTCAGCGCGACTCGAGGGCCTTGTTCCTGGATACACGGGCGGCCGATCTGCCGCTGCTGAACTCAGCCCTGGGTATCCTTTCGCGCCGCGCGGTGCACTGCCGACTATTGACCGTTGGACCCGTCGAGGGATTGAGCGAAGTGTTTCCGCGCCGGGCGCTGCCCGAACGCGATGAACTGGCACACATCGCCGCCATGTTTGAGGCCGGCATCCACCTGAGTGTCAGACTGGATGCCGCCGCCGACCACCATGCGCTGCGGGCTCTGTTTCTGGGCTGCTGGCCGATTTTTCCCAAGTCGGGTGTGTATCCGGAACTTTTGCCGGCATCGCTGCACGGTTCGTGTCTGTACGAACCTTCGGCCAATGCGCTGGCCAACCGGCTCCATGATGCGATCGGCAGGGCGCGGCCGTTGGAGTATGCCGCGGAAATCGAACGAGGCCTGTCACGCTTCGAAGCCATTTCGGCCTGCAAGGCCATCGATCAGCGACTGGAGCAACTGGCGGCCGGGCAGCCGTCTCCATCGCCATAGATGCGGCTGTGCAGCCCGTGGGGGCCGCACGAACAGCTCAAAATAGAACGAATCCCGCGGTGTAGGCCTCGGGCCAGCCACTGGCTGGGAGCTGTCAATCCACCGTTGCCCCCCCCCGCATCGTCCGATAATCTATGTTATGTTAAGCTCGGCGTAACCGGGCCGCATAGGGGGCTCAATGCCAGGGTTGGCGGCGAGTGACTCATCACCTGGAACAAGGTCGTAAAGTGCGTCTTCGTCGCGCGTCGCCGACATGGATCAGCTCCGTGATGTGCAGGCCCATTGTAGCCGCACGAAGCGATTAAAGGGTACGCAAGGTCACGGCCGCCATCGGACCCCCAAACCCCGCGGCCAAAGCCAGGCTGCGCCGGATGGGTTGGGTCACCGGGCTTTGTGAGATTCGCAACCGCGTGGGCAGCGGCTGGTCGCTCAAGATGTTGCCTGGCACCCGGCCGTGCTGATGGCACATCAGATTCAGTACCACTGATACCAGCCCCGAGGCCCCAAGGCTGTGACCCAAGGCCGCCTTGTGCGAATAGGCCAGCGGAGAGGGCTGTGCCGCCAGAGCAGTTTCAAGGGCAGCCAGTTCCAAGGCATCGTTGGCCTGGGTGCCAGTCGCATGAGTATGAACCAGATCCAACGGCTCCGTGCCATTCACCACACGCCGCAGCAGCGTTCGCAGCGCCAGGCCGTCGGGATCGGATGCGGTGATGTGATAGGCATCGCCGGCCATCGCCCAGTCGTCCAGGGCGATCGTTGGGTCGCCCCCCCCTGCAACCGCGTCCCCGGCATGGGACACCCAGACACTGGCGGCAGCCTCGCTGACCAGGAAACCGGCCCGGCGCTGATCCATCGGCCGGCAGCCCTGGCCGGGCGGGGCCAGAACGCCCAGCCGACGAAAGCTACCGACAAATAGCGGATGCAGCGATGATTCGCTGGCTACCACCAGCACGCGGGAGGCTTGTCCGCTCCGAAGCATCATGGCCGCGCGGATCAGGGCATGCAGCCCGCTGGCGCAGGCGGCCGAAATAGTCAGGCAGGGTCCGTGAAGCCCGATCTCCGCCGCCACCGCGGTAGCCACGCTGCCCAGTCCCAGCAGCGCTGGCCCGGGGGCTGTTGTGGAAGGCAGCCAGCTTTCGATGGCGCCTTTGCTGGTTCCCACCACCAGGGCGCTGCGCGGCGGGCAGCCCTCGGCGCAGGATTGCCTGGCGGCGCACAGCGCCAGCTCCGTGCAGCGGTCATGGCCCTGGTCGAATTCCAGGGGTACGCGTCCATGGTCCGTGATGTAGCTACCCGCCAGGAGACTCTTCCAGGTTTCCCCAAGAGTGACCCCCAGCGGACTGACCAGGGCCGGCCGACTGAGAATGAGCGGCGCACTACGCATGGCCGGCGGGGGTAGCCGGCGGACTGGCCACCAGTTCTCGCTCATACAGGATGGGGATGCGGTGCCTGCCACTGTGCTGCACGAGCGGGGCCGGTGGCTGCACATTCACGGGGCCGCCATCATAGGTGTGCCACTGCAGGCCCAGGTCCAGCACCATCTGGTGGTCCTGCTCGGGCTTGCGGCCGTAGGTGGTCAGGTAGTTGCCGATCATGGTGCTGCTGGCGCCGGCAAAGAAGATCCAGCTCTGCAGGTCCCGCAGACAAGCCTCACGGCCGCCGGCAACCTTGAGTTGTCTATCACACAGAAGAAAGCGGGCCACTGCGATGATCTTCAGGCACTCCATGGGTGGCAGCTTGGCCTGGCTTTCGTAGGGAGTGCCGGCGATGGGGTTCAGGAAGTTGATGGGCACCACATCCACGCCGATGTCGCGCAGTTCCAGCAGCATGTCCAGACGATCGTCCCAGGTTTCTCCCAGGCCGAAGATGCCGCCGCTGCACAGCGAGAGTCCGGCGGCCTTGGCCGTCTTAAGGGTGCGAATGCGCTCCTCGTAGGGATGCGTGCCGACGACGCTGGGGAAAAACCGGCGCGAGGTTTCCAGGTTGTGATTGATGCGCCGGATGCCGCAGTCGTGCAGGAATTTGGCGGTCTGCGGCGTCAGGGCCCCCAGGGTGGCGCAGGCCCGCGTGCGGCCTTCGGAAGCGATACGGGCCATGACCGGCGCCAGCCAATCCTCCAGCTCAGCCCGCGTGGGCGCACGCCCGCTGTTGACGATGCCGAAGCTGTCGGCGCCGACCTGGGCGGCGTGAAGGGCACTTTGCAGAATCTGCTCATCGGTCAGGCGGCTTTGGTCCCCCACCGCCGTGGGATAGCGCGAGGATTGCGCGCAGAACTTGCAGTCCTCGCTGCAGCCGCCCAGCTTGGCGGCCACGATGGCGCAGAAGGTGATCGGCCGGCCCGCGCGGGCTATGCGGATACGGTTGGCCCAGTAGAAGAGGTCGTAGATATCGTCGCCGTCGACTCCGGCCAGAACGCGGCCGTCCGCATGATCCAACAGCGCCCCTGCCAGCGCCTTATGGGCCAGCTCGGTGATTCGGGCGTTCACAAAATGTGCCTCCGGTTGACTATCGTCCGGGCCCAAACAGATTGGCCACATTCAGCATGGCACCGACCTGCAGGGCGCGGGTGGTCGGATCATAGATAAAAACCACCATCTGGCCGGTGCGGATGTCGGTGATGTACAGAGCATCGCCGCCGCGCTGCAGCGGCGAGGTCGTGGCGATGTAGTCGCGGTCTTTGATGGAAAACGCGCCCTGTGCCGGTTGCTGGGTCTTCACAAACAGACAAGCCGTCAGCAGCAGCGTCGCGGTGATGGCCAGCAGGCCAATAAGGTAATTCTGGTTTTTCATAGCAGTCTCCAAGTGAGGCGTTTTTCAGCGCGGCCGGACGGAGAAAACACGGTTCAGATCAATCGGTGCCATGGGGACCATGACGCGCCGCGCATCGTCGTACAGCAGCCCGCTGAGGGCCCCGGTGGAGGTGTCGATGACATAGACAACGCCGTTGGCGTTGCCCTGGAGCGTGGCCGGAAGCATCAGGTAATCCGACGGGCGGCGCACCTGGGCATAGGCCCGCGAGTCGCCCACACGCACCAGCAGCACGACCAGCAGCAGGATGTTGATCCATGCCAGTGCCCAGAGAATTTTGGTCTTTCGCATCAGGTGAACTCCTTGGGTGAATGATTAGCAAAGCCTTGGTCAGTCCAGATGGGTCCGCCGCGCATGCTTAAACAGACCCGCCAGACAGAGAATGGTCAGCAGGAACAGCAGCAACCAACTCAGCACCGCCCCACCGCCATCGTCCAAGATCAGCGGCGAGCGGCCATAGCCGTCAAAGCGGGGGTCGATCCGTTCGGGCTCGATGGCGAATACCGCCATTGGCCAAAGCAGGAGGGTCAGTGTGGCCCAGGCATAAATGACGAGTCGTCGCATGGTCTTGTATTCCCTTGGCTGCATCATAACCAGCTTTCGACCGGCCGGGCAAGACAGCGGAACTCGGCCGCCGGCAACGCCACCGTTTCCCAGCGTACGCTGCGGCGGCGCATGGCCTGGCGATACTCATCGAGGCGGACGCCCAAAAGCCAATACCAGCGATCACGAAATTCAAACATGCCCGGCTCGGGCGCCAGCGGCGGGTCGATCCAGTAGACAAAGGCCAGCATGGCCAGAAAGCCATCACCAAAGACCTGCTGCCACTGCAGCAGATCGTCCACGTCGCGCTGGGTGGCCCAGGTCTGTGGACAGGTGGCGGCCTTGCCGCGGGCACTACGGCCCTTCACGTCCACCAGCAGGTTAGGGCCCTTTTGACTATAGACCACGAAATCAAAGCTTTTGAGCTTGGCGTTGTAGAACAACGCTTTCTTGGCCTCGTCTACGGCCACGTAGGGCACGGCCTTCTGCCGCAGAAAGGCCTCGAAGGCGGCTTCGTAATGAATCTGGCGGTCGGCCATGGCGGCATTCAACAGTCTAACGGCGGCTTTGGCGACTGGCCAACGGCCCTGCCGAGTCCAGCCAGATTCCGCCTGCCACTTTTCAACTTGCTCATAGTCCTCTCATAGTGCGCTGTTATAAGATGAATCAGTGACGTGGCAAGGAGTTGTAATTGCCCGTTACACAAACGTCTTTTCTCCCTCCTGCCCGCTGACGTCCCCCCGCGTCGGCGGGCTTTTTTCGTGGCAGCAATCTGGCGACAAAGTCAACGGTGTTGTGGGCGCACTGCCCAGGCGCTTTGGCATGTGACGACGGGGCAGATTTGACAGTTAAGGCCAGGGCGCCATACAACCCCCCCGCCCGACAGGCCACAAGGAGGCTGATACGCGATGAACGATTGGGAAAATCCTGGGAATTTTGGCAAGAACCAGCTACCGACCCGCTCGCTGTTCGAGTCGCGGGATTCGGCGGCTGGCCAAGTCGCTTTGCAGCAGTCACTGGATGGCCAGTGGAAGTTTGCCTATTCGCCATCGCCGCAGCAGGCGCCCGCGGGGTTCGAGGCCGAGTCCTATGATGATTCGGCGTGGGACGCTATCGCCGTTCCGTCCTGCTGGCAGATGGTCGGTTATGGCCGGCCGCAGTACACCAATATCGCGTATCCGTTTCCCGTGGACCCGCCGCGCGTACCCAACGAGAACCCGACGGGCAGCTATCGTCGTCTTTTTGAGGTGCCGGCGCAGTGGGCGCAGAAGCGTATTCGGTTGCGCTTTGAGGGGGTGGATTCGTATTTCGTGGCCTATGTCAATGGCCGTGAGGTCGGCCGCGGCATGGGCAGCCGGCTGCCATCGGAGTTTGACATCACCGAGTTGGTGCGCGCTGGCGCGAACACGCTGGCGGTCCGTGTCATGCAATGGTCGGCCGGCAGCTACCTGGAAGACCAGGACATGTGGTGGCTGTCAGGCATTTTCCGGCAGGTGAGCCTGCTGGCGCTGCCTTCGGTGCACATTGAGGACTTTTTTGTCCAGACGAAGCTGGATCGGCGCGATGCCCATCTGGACGTGCGGGTTGCCGTCGAAAACGAGTCCAACGGTTCTGCTGAGCCATACCAACTTCACCTGTGCCTGCTGGATGGGCTGGGGCGCGAGGTAGCGGCAGAACACGCCGCGGTCAATGTCAGGGCAAAGTGCCGCGCGGAGTTGACACTGGCGGCCAAAGTGCCCGGTGCGCACCTGTGGACCGCCGAAACACCCTATCTCTATACGCTGGTGCTGACCTTGGCGGATGCCAGCGGGGCCGTGGTGCACGTTGCGCGACGCAAGGTGGGGTTGCGCACCGTGGAAATTCGCAACCAACAGATCCTGGTCAATGGCACCAAGGTCATGTTTAAGGGTGTTAATCGGCACGAACACGACCCGGACACCGGCCGCACCCTCAGCCGGGAAAGCATGGTCCAGGACATCCTGCTGATGAAGCGGCACAACATCAATGCGGTGCGTACCAGCCACTATCCGAATGATCCTCGCTGGTATGAGCTGTGCGATGAGTATGGGCTGTATTTGATCGATGAATGCGATCTGGAGACGCACGGCTTTGGCATGACCAGTCCCGCCTGGGGGCAGAACCCACCGGATGATCCGGCCTATGCGGACGCCTGCGTGGACCGCATGCGGCGGATGGTCTTGCGCGACCGCAATCATGCCAGTGTGATCATGTGGTCATTGGGCAACGAGGCACATTTCGGCCGGAATCATCTGACCATGGCCGCGGTGGCGCGGCAGTTGGATCCAACGCGGCCGATCCACTACGAGGGTGATTACCAGCTTCAGACGGCGGACGTGCACAGCCTGATGTATTCCAGGATCAGCGACCTGCATCTACTGGGCAAAGCGCAGGAAGCACATAAGATCGGGGCCAACGAACTGGCGGCGGACCGCTACCGGACGGTTCCCTTTCTGCTGTGCGAATATGCCCACGCCATGGGCAACGGACCGGGGGCCTTGAAGGAATATTGGGAGGTTTTCCAGCAGTACCCGCGCTTTCACGGTGGATTCATCTGGGAATGGGTGGACCACGGCATCCGCACGCGCACGGCCGACGGCGTTGAGTTCTTCGCGTACGGCGGGGACTTTGGTGAGGACGTGCACGACGGCAACTTCGTCATCGACGGGCTGGTGTTTCCGGATCGGACGCCCTCGCCAGGGCTGTTGGAGTACAAGAAGGTTATTGAGCCGGTGACCACCGAAGCGGTTGATCTGAAGCAAGGACAGCTTCGCATCACCAACCGTTACGGCTTTATCGACCTGGGCCATCTGGTCGGGAACTGGAGCGTGGAAGCTGACGGGGTCACAGTGGAGCGGGGCCAACTCGAACTGCCAAGACTGGAAGCGGGCGCCAGCGGCCAGATCAAGGTCCCGCTTACGCCCCCCACTGCCGACCCGCGGTCGTGGTGGCTCAACGTGTCGTACCGGCTGGCCGCGGATCAGCCGTGGGCACCGTGCGGGCATGAAGTGGCGTGGGCGCAGTTTGAGTTGCCAGTGGCAACGGGGCGGGCACCGGCACTCATCATCGGTAAGGATGCCCGGCTGGTCCTGGAGCAAAGCGCGCAGGAACTGCGTCTGGCAGGGTCGCAGTTCGAGCTGCGCTTTGACCGCCTCAGTGGCCGGCTGATGCGCTGGCTGCACGGCGGCGAGGAACTTGTGCGCCAGGGACCGGCGCTGCATTTCTGGCGGGCCCCCACCGACAACGATGGCTGCCGCCGTGGTAGCTTGCAGACCGCGTGGCGGCAGATGGGGCTGCACCGGCTGCGCCATCGCACGGACGCATGCGTGGCCGAGCAAGTGGACGACCGGACGGCACGGATCCGCGTGCGGGCGCGCCTCGCCCCGCCGAGCGTAAACCGCGCGATTGGCTGTGACTATACCTATACCATCCTGGCCGACGGCCAGGTGATGATCGAAACCCATGGCGTGCCGCTGGGGTCGTGGACCACCACCTGGCCGCGCATTGGCTTGCAGATGCAGGTGCCGGCGCGGCTGGCCAGCGCCAGTTGGTTTGGGCCCGGGCCCGGCGAGAGCTATTGCGACAGCCGAGCGGCGCAGCGTGTCGGCCTGTGGTCGGCAAGCGTGGACGAGCTGATGACCGACTACATCTTTCCCCAGGAGAATGGCAACCGCACGGATGCGCGATGGGTGGCGCTGGTGGACCAGCGGAAACGCGGGCTGATGGTGGTGGGGCTGCCGCGGCTGGACTTCAGCGCCCACTGGTACACGACCAGCGACCTGGAGCTGGCCACGCATCGGCATCTGCTGGTCAAGCGCGACTTTGTGACCCTGAACATGGACTGGCGCCAGACAGGCCTGGGCAGCGCCAGCTGCGGGCCGGGGCCGCTGCCACAGCACGAACTGCAGCCACAGGAGTTTCGTTTTGCGCTGATGCTGCGCCCGGTCGACCTGAAGGTAGACGACCCCATGGCGCTGGCACGGCAGGCGATCGGGGCGGCGGGTTAGCCGAAGGGTTTGGCGCTCTGGGCGAGGTAGCGCAGCCACTCGGCCTGGTCGTAGTGGAAGTCGCGGCCGGTCATCAGCACCAGGCTCTTGCGGGCCTGGTGAGCCAGGCCAAAGACGCGATCGCCCAGCACGTTGATCAGCGCCTGGGCGACGACCAGATCGCGGTGGTTGCGCAGGGCGTCGGCACACGCGATGCGCAGGTCCTTGTTCTCCTCGGCTGAACCGATGATGCGCGCCAGGGCCGGGGCGGCCTTGGAGTCGGGCATGTTGGCCAGGGCCTTGGCCGCCTCCAGTCGCACCAGCTCGTGTTCGTCCTTGTTGCTGAGGACTTTCAGATACAGCGGGGTATAAGCCGTGACCCGGGCCCTATTGAGCGCCCGGATGGCCGCGGCACGGACCGTGAAATCCGCGTCGGGCTTTTCGCCGGGAACCTGCGCCGCGGCATAGGCCGCCCAGACCTTGTGCATGTAGGGGTCGGTCCGGCCGAGCTTGCGGTCGGCGATCTCGAAGATGGCCTCGCGGCGAAGGTCCGGCGAATCCGGATCAATCATCTTTTGAAACACATCGCGAGCGCGCTGGCCAGTGACAAGCCGATAGAGGTCCTTAAACCCTTCGCGCAGACGATCAAAGCTGGCCTTGCTGAAGGCGCGCTGCGGCATGGGGACATCCTCGCCGCCCATGCGACGGAGGTTCTCATCGGCCAGGCGGCGCACGCGCTCCTCGCGGCGCAGCTCCTGGGCCTGCTCTGTTGTGGTGGCGGTCTGGCAACCGGACACAAGCCCCAGGAATGCGGCGGCGATCAGCCAGCAGCGATGGTTTGGCATTGCAGACCTGTCTGTTCCAGGACCGAGCGGCGGCCGACGCGGACGGCGACGGCAGGCTGCGGCAGTTCGTCGGGCGGTACACACCTTGGCGGCGGCACCGTCATTCCGAGAAAGCAGTACGCCAGCCGGGCGAAGCGCGCCGGGTCATCGGTCACAAAGCACTGTAGCGACCCACGGCCGCCACACCGCAGCAAACCGCGCCGCAGCAGCCGACGGCGCACATCTTGGGCGCACTGGCCGGCCGAGTCAATCACCGCGGTGGCTGCGCCCAGCATGTGCTGGATCAACTGACGGTAGACCGGATAGTGGGTGCAGCCCAGCACCAGGGCATCGAGCCCCCCTGCCCGCACCGGCGCCAGGTATTGTTCCAGGGCCAGTTGCACCAGTGGATCGGATGGCTGGCGACCTTCCTCGACCATCGGCGCCAAGAGCGGCGTGCTCCGCGCCACCACGCGCGCCCAGCGGCAGCGGCGGGCGATGGCCTGCTCGTAGGCGCCGCTGCGCACCGTGGCCTCGGTGCCGATGACGCCGATGCGCGGCGTGCTGCGGCCGCTGACGGACGCCACGGCCGCACGCGCTCCGGGTTTGATCACGCCGCTGATCGAAAGCCCACGGAACTCGCTGCGCATCACGTCCAGGCACAGGGCCGTTGCCGTGTTGCAGGCGATCACCACGTGCTTGGGCTGATAGACGAGCAGATAATCAATGATCTGACGGACGAATCCGGTCACCGTCGCGGCGGTTTTGGCGCCGTAGGGCAGGCGCGCTGTATCGCCGAAGTACAGAATGACCTCGGCCGGCAGCAGTCGGCGCATGGCCCGGACGACCGTCAGACCGCCCAGGCCGCTGTCGAGCACAACAAGGGGCGAGCTGGGCTGGACCGGCGGCACAAAGGTTTTATCGGACCCATCCATTTGTTGTCTTGACATTTCCATCGGCCAGACAGACACTCGGTGATGACCCCAAAGGTGGAGGCTCACCATGAGTCAAACATTGGCCGGCAAACGGATTCTGCTCGTTGACGACGACCCCGATATTCTCACCAGCATGCAGGCGGCCCTTGAGCCCACGGGCGCTGCACTGGACGTGGCCGGCAACGGCAACAAGGCGGTGGAGCTGGCCGAAAAGAATCAGCCGGACGTGGTGATTTTGGACATGATGCTGCCCGGACGCAGTGGTTTTCTGGTGCTGGAGAAGATCAAGGCTCGCAAGCCGCGCAACGCTCCGCCCTTCGTCATCATGATCACGGGCAATCCCGGCAAGCGTCACCAGATGTATGCTGAGAGCCTGGGGGTCAGTGAATATTTCACCAAGCCGGTGAAACTCGACAAGCTGGTGGCCGCCGCCGAGCGCCTGGCCGGCGCCGCGCCGAGCCAGCCGCCCAAGTAGGCACTCTCGGTTGCCCACCCAGCCAGTGCCGCTTCACCCCTTTGCCGCGGCCGCCTTGGCGGCCCATTGACGTGCGGTTTCCAGCGCCTCGGGCAGCTTGGCCGGATCCTTGCCTCCAGCCTGAGCCATTTGCGGCCGCCCGCCGCCGCCACCGCCGGCCACCGTCGCAGTTGCCCGGATCCAGTCGCCCGCCTTTAGCCCCAGCGCAATCAGATCATCGCTGACGGCCGCCACAAAGGTGACTTTCTGCGCTTCCGCCGAGCCCAGCATGATGGCATGGCTGGGGGCCTTTTTCTTCAGGGAATCCATGACGGCTCGGAGCCGCTCCTCGCTGGCGCCGGGCACCTGGCCGACGATCAGCTTGCCGGGGCCCAGGGCCGTGGCTGAGGCCAGAAGCTCGGACGACACGGCCGCCGGATCGACCTGCGGCGCCGCTCCCTGGGCCATGGTTTTTTTCAGCGACTTGATCTCGTCCTGCAGCGCCGCGATGCGCTTGGCCAACTCGTCGGCCGGAGCGGCAAGCGTCTGCGAGGCGGCCCGCAAGTTTGCTTCCAGGTGCTGCACATGCTCCACGGCTCCGCGGCCGGTCAGTGCGGTAATGCGGCGCACGCCCTTGGCAATGTTTTCCTCGTTGACGACCTTGAAGAAGCCGGCCTCGCCGGTGCGGGACAAGTGCGTGCCGCCGCAGAACTCGATGCTGTGTTCCGGGCCCGCGCCCGTGGCTGCCTCAACGCCGATGCAGATCACACGCACGGGATCAGGGTACTTCTCGCCAAAGACGGCGCGCACGCCAGGCAGGGTCTTGGCCTGGGCCAGCGGCATGACCTGCGCCTGCACGGGCAGATCGCTGTAGATTTTCTCGTTGACCAGGCGCTCGACCTGCACGATCTGCTCCACTGACGTGGCCTGTGGGTGCGAGAAATCGAAGCGCAGCCGATCCGCATCCACCAGCGAGCCTTTCTGTTCGACATGCGGCCCCAGGACCTTGCGCAAGGCCCAGTTCAGCAGATGGGTCGCCGTGTGGTTGCGCATGGTATCGGAGCGGCGCACATCCACCTGCACTGCGGCGCGCTGGCCGGCCGCGATGTGGCCGTCGATTACATTGCCCCAGTGCAGCACGTGATCGCCCTTGCGCTCAGTGAAGGTGACGTTGAAGCGCCCGGTGGCGGTCTGCAGGCTGCCCACATCGGCTACCTGGCCGCCCTGTTCGGCGTAGAACGTGGTGCGGTCCAACAGCAGCGCCGCCGAGGCATCTTCCTCGAGGCGGCCCTGGCGCACGGGCTGGTCCTGGCTGATCCAACCCAGGACTGTGCCTTCGGTCGTCAGACCGTGATATTTCAGGGAATCATCCGTGGGAGCAAAGCCGCTGAGGTCCACGGCGACTTGCAGATGCTGGCGGCGGCCGGCGCCGGAGACCTTCACGTGGTCGGCCCACAGGCGTTCGTACTGGCCCATGTCCACCGACAGGCCTTGCTCCTCGGCCAGTTGCTCGGTCAGATCGGCGGGGAAGCCCAGCGTGGCGTGGAGTTCGAAAGCCACCTCGCCGCTGAGAACGCCGCCGGCGGCCTTGGCCTTGCGCGCTGCGTCCTGAAACACGCTGAGCCCGCGCTCGACAGTGGCCAGGAAGCTCTGCTCCTCTTCCTTAATGGTCTGGGCCACCTGCTGGGGGGCGGTATTCAACTCAGGAAACACGCTGCCCATCTGCTTCACGATCACCGGCACCAGTTTGTAAAGAAACGGCTCGTGCAGACCCAGCACCTGGTAGCCGAAGCGCGACGCGCGGCGAATCACGCTGCGCAAGACAGCGCCGCGCTTCTTGTTGGAGGGTACCGCGCCGTCGGTGATGGCGAAGGTGCTCATGCGGGCATGGTCGGCGATGACACGAAAGGCCGTGTCCCGCGCATCGTCCAGGCGGCCGCCGTAGCGGGCCTTGGCCAATTGGCCGATGGCTTCCATCAGCGGCGTGAACACGTCGCTATCATAGTTGCTGGTCTTGCCTTGGAGGATGGCACAGAGGCGCTCAAAGCCCATGCCCGTATCAACGTGCTTGGCCGGCAGCACCGACAGTTTGCCATCGGCGCCGCGGTTGTATTGAATGAAGACCAAGTTCCAGATTTCGATGACGCGCGGGTCGCCGGCGTTGACCAGACGGTGGCCGCTTTTGTCGGGGGTCAGGTCAATGTGAATTTCGCTGTTGGGCCCGCAGGGACCGGTGTCGCCCATCTCCCAGAAGTTGTCCTTCTTATTACCCAGGTGAATGTGGGAGGGGTCGATGTCAGTGACGTTGCGCCAAAGATCCTCGGCCTCGGTGTCGCGCTCCAGGCCCTCGGCCGGATCACCCATGAAAACCGTCACGTGCAGCCGCGATTTATCCAGGCACCAGACCTGGGTGAGCAGCTCCCAGGCCCAGGCGATGGATTCTTTCTTGTAATAATCGCCGAAGGACCAGTTGCCCAGCATTTCGAAGAAGGTGTGGTGGTAGGTGTCCTTGCCGACATCGTCCAGGTCATTGTGTTTGCCGCCGGCGCGGATGCATTTCTGCGTATTGGCCGCCCGCACGTAGGAGCGCTTTTCCAGGCCCAGGAAGATGGGCTTGAACTGGTTCATTCCGGCGTTGGTGAACAGCAGCGTGGGATCATCCCGCGGCACCACCGGCGAGCTGGGGACGATCGTATGGCCGTGGCGCTGGGCAAAAAAATCCAGGAACTGCTGGCGAATCTCGGTGGAAGTCATAGGCGAAGCTTTCGTAAGAGACGGCAGCGGCTGGGGCGGCCGCCGTGCGGGACCGGGGGATTATTCCCAAAGCGCAGGCATGTTCAAGCGAACGGAGTCGCCGGCGGTGGCCGGGGTGGTACAAGAATTAGGCCGCTCAGGCGGGCTTGGTAGGCGTCAGGGGGATGTCCACGCTGCAGCGCGACTGGACCAGTTGGAGCATCGCCCCGTCAAAGACAAAGTTGTGCGCTGGGAAGCGCACGCCCGCCATGTTCTGGTCCACGTGGCTGAACATCAACTCGATATCGGCCAGCGGCTGGTCGCCCACCTGAACCATGCCCCCGCAGGTAGCCCCCTGCTCGGAAACCTGGCGAATCTCGGCATGGAAACTCAGCGTATCGCCCGGCCGGGCCAGGCGATGGAAGGTGGCCCGACTGATCTTGGCCAGGATGACTTTTTCAGCAAACTGTCTCGTCTGGCCTACCAGAATTCCAGCCGTTTGGGCAAACCCTTCGATCACCAGACTGTGGGGTACGATCGGGAAGTCCGGGTAGAGATCGTGCAGGTGCTCTTCGGCCAGGGAGACGTTTTTGGTGGCCACGGCGCGCTGGCCGGGCACGAATTCCACGAACTTATCGATCCAGAGCCAACGCATGAGAGTGCGGCAGCGGCGCCATCGGCGTGCCGGCGGGCAGCATCGCCGCTAGGCGACCTTGCCGGCGATGTAATTCACAATGGCATCGACGGTGAACAGCGATTGGACGTTATTCACCTGGGGGTCGCCCTCCAGCAATGAAAAGTCCGAGTGCGGCATGCGCTTCTTCAGTTCGGCCAGACCCGCCGGCGTCACCCGGCCGGCCTGCACGTATTGCGGGTCATTGACCAGATTCTCCGGGAACAGCTCGCCTCGGGGAATCTTGATGCCGAATTCCTTTTCCAGGCGAAATACGATGTCCAAAAAGTCGATGCTTTCAGCGCCCAGGTCCTCGCGGAGCGTGGCCTGCGGCGTAACGTCCTGCTCGTCCACCGACAAGGCGTCCATCAGGACTATTCGAACCTTCGCATAGATCTCATCGCGCGACATAAAGCTCCTTCTCACGTCAATGCTATCCAAAGCCGACCGTCTATAAGCTCGGCGACACCTGGGCCGGTGCGATCAGCGCCCAGCGCCGCCGCGTGTGCTCCAGGAGGCGCTGGTCGGCCGGTGCCAAAGCGGCATCATGGTCGGCCAGATTGAAATACGCCAATTCCAGCCGGCCGGTCACCGCCTGGGCGTCGCCCACGGTGCCGACACCCTTGAAGCTGGCGCCGCCGGCCGTATCTGCCAGCCACTGAACCTCAAGGCGCAAGCGGCTGCCCGGAGGCACGAACTGGCCATATTTCACGTTCCGTGCTTCCTTGAGCACCGCCATCGAGCAGGCGAAGCCGCGGCGGTGATGCATCAGCCAGCCGGCCGCCTGCACCAGGGCTTCCAGCATGAGCACGCCCGGTAATACCGGGAAACTGGGGAAATGATCGCCCAGGTATTCCTCGGCCAAGGTCACCTGCTTGACGCCCACGAGGCGCTGCGGCTCGAGGCACTCGATATGGTCCAGCAGGTTGAATTTCACTTTCCGCGCTTTCCGAACGTCCGCCAAGGGCAGCAGGTTTTATCGGTGCCTGCGGTGGTTTGCAAGCGCATTTGAACCGCCGGCCAAAGTATGTCAAAATAGTTGAATCGGAGTTCACCCCGAGCCCCATGCTCCTACAGACCAACAGTTACGTGGTACCGCGCGATAAGCGCACCGAACATGCCCGCCTGATGAAGCGCTTTCGCCAGACGCTATTGCGCCTGGGTTGCGACCAGTTCGAGGTGTATGAGCAGGTCGGTCCCCAGTGGAACGCCAGCAAGTCCACCGGGCGATTCGTGCAGTTGATCCGTTTCCGTGATCGCAAACACCACGAAGAGGTCCAGGCGGCCGAACGCCAGGATGAATCGGCCCAGGAAGTGATTCGCGAATTCTGCGAACTGGTCAACTTCACCTACCAGCAGGAACAAAGCCTCTTCACCTCGGGCTTCTATATCAGCGCGCTGCCGGTGGCCAGCGCCCGCATCGGCGCCAACGGCCAGCCCGAGGCCGCCCCCGAGGAAGTGATCGCCGATTCAGGCGACGTGATCACCACGGCGGCCTCCGATAACAGCGTGGGCTAACCGACTGGCAACGCCTGAGATCGCCCGCCCCGCCGTCTTCCTGAATTTCACGGCCAAGCCGCAATCCGCCTTTGAACGCCCCGCCCCCATCGGGCCGATAATGGCTAAGTCATGTCCCGTTATGTCCTGGTGCTGCCGCTGGCGGTCGCCGGCCTGTGTGTCGGCGCCTGCGCGCCGCGCCCCACTGCCTCGGTGGCCGACTCCGACCCCATGGTCAAGATACCCGCCATGAAGGCGGCCGTGCGGCAGAACGATCACAAGCCCTTGGCCGACCTGGTGGCCGACCTCGATAGCGACGATCCGGCGGTCCGCTTCTATGCCATCACGGCGCTGCATCAATTGACCGGCCAGCGACACGGCTATGACTACTTCGCGGCCGACGACCGGCGACAGGAGGCCATGGGCCGATGGCGCCAGTGGCTTCAGCAGCGCAGCGGCGCAGGGGCTCAGCCGTGAATCCTTTCACGCCACGCCTGGAGCTGCGCCTGGTCAGTGATCCGGCCGCCGTCGGTCGGGCGCGACACGCCGTGGAGGAATTTGCCCGGCGCTGCGGCCTGGACGAGCAAGCCTGCCAGGATCTGGGTCTGTGCCTGAACGAAGCGATGTCGAACATCATCCGGCATGCCTACAACGGCGCCACCGATCGCCCCATCGAAATCAGCGCGGAGAACCAGCCCGAGCATTTTCGCCTGCGCCTGCGCGATTGGGGCAACGCGCGCACGCCGCCTCTGCAGGCATCGGCCGACCATGACCCCATGACCCCTGGCGGCCTGGGCATGATCTGCCTGTGTCGTCTCATGGACCAGGTGAAGTTTGAGCCGCAGCCCGACGGCATGGTGCTGCACCTGGTCCGCCGCAAATCCAACGGGAGCCCAGCCATGAGCCAGCAACCCTGTTCCCTCATCCACTCGTCGCGACGAGTGGGCGCGACTTTGGTGGTCGCTATCGAGGGAGAGATCGACCTGAACAACAGCCCTGACCTGCGCCGCGCGCTGTTTGCGCTCGTGGAACAGCACAAGCCGACGACGGTGGTGCTGAACCTGGCCGGCGTGCCGTACATGGACAGCAGCGGCGTGGCCGTGCTCGTCGAACTGCTGCGCAAGCTGGGCAAGGCCCCGGGCCGCATTTGCCTGGCACACCTGCAAGCGCGCGTGCGAGGTCTGCTGGAAATCGCCCGACTCAACACCATTTTCACGTTGGCCGACGATGAGTCATCCGCGCTGGCCAGCATCACCGGCGCGCCGCGACCTTCGGGGGCACCATGACCAGCCCCCTGACGCCCATCTTTCGGGCCGTCGCCGCCACGGTCGCTTTCATTGGCGAGCTGGGACTGCTGCTGATGGACGCGGCCGCGGCCGTGGGGCCTGGTCTGCTGCGTCGACGCGGACGGCGCGTGGGCTGGATCAACCTTTGGGCCCAGATGGTGCGCGTGGGCGTGCGCGCGGTGCCGATCGTGTGCCTGGTGCTGTTTTGCATTGGCGCGATTTTGGCGCTGCAGATGGCGCCGCCGCTGCGCGAGTTCGGCAAGGTGGCGGCGGTGGCCGATGTCATTGCCGTTTCCATCTTTCGGGAAATCGGCCCGCTGGTCAGCGCCATCGTGCTGACGGGTTTTGCCGGTGCTTCGATTGCGGCCGAACTGGGCACGATGGTCGTCTCCGAAGAGATCGAAGCGATGGAGTCGCTGGCCATCCCCCCTACCCGATTTCTGGTGCTGCCGCGCGTGCTGGCAACGACGGTGATGATGATCTGCCTGGCCGTCGTGGGCGATCTGCTGGGCAGCATCGGCGGGCTGGTCGTATCGGCCACCATTCTGGGCATTGATCCAGAACTCTACGTCAGCCGCACCTTTGACATGCTGAAGCTCAAGGACTTTCTGACCGGTTTGGTGAAGGCCGGCGTCTTTGGCTGCATTATCAGCCTCTTGGCCTGTCACCTGGGCCTGCGCGTCAGCGGCGGCGCCCAGGGTGTGGGCGTGGCGACCACGCGCACCGTCGTTCTGACCATCGTGGCACTGATCTTCGTGGACCTGCTGTTTACCGCGGCGTTTTATTTCGTGAATCTCTGATGGCAAAGCCGGTGATCCAGGTTCAGGATGTGTGCAAGGCCTTCGACGGGCGCAGCGTGCTCGAGGGGGTGTGCCTGGAGGTGTTGGAGGGCGAGACACTGGTCATCCTGGGCGGCTCGGGCTCGGGCAAATCGACCCTGCTGCGACTGATGATGGGCAACCTGCGACCCGACAGCGGCCAGGTTCGCGTCCTGAACAAGAGCCTTGGTGATATCAGCGCCCAGGAACTGGCCGACTATCGCAAGTCCATCGGTGTGCTGTTTCAGAGCGGCGCGCTGTTTAATTCGATGAGCGTGGCCGACAACGTCGCCCTGCCGCTGCGCGAGCATACCGACCTGCCCGAGGACACGCTGGCCATCATGGTCAAGATCAAGCTGGAACTGGTGGGCCTGCGCGAGCACGCGGCCAAGATGCCCGCACAGTTGTCCGGCGGCATGAAAAAGCGCGCCGGTTTGGCCCGGGCCATCGCCCTGGACCCGAGCATCCTGTTCTACGACGAACCCTCGGCCGGTCTGGATCCCTACACCAGCGCCGAAATCGACCAGCTCATCATCGATCTGAACCGCAAGCTGGGTGTGACCAGCGTGGTGGTGACGCACGAGATGGATTCGGCCTTTCGCATCGCGCATCGCATGGTGTTGCTGGATCGAGGCCGGTTCGTGGTTTGCGCCACGCCAGAGGAGATCCGCAATTCGACGGACCCCTTGGTACGGCAGTTTGTCTATGGCCTCTTGGACGGGCCGCTCACCCAGCGACGACGAGCCGGAGGCTATGAAGTGGACCTGCTCAGCGGAGGAACTTGACCATGTCACAGCAGCGCAACGCCCTTAAGTCGGGCAGTTTCATCCTGATTAGCATCGCCCTGATCTTCGCGGTCATCGCCGGGATCAAGGGATTGCGCGGTTGGGTCGAGCCCTCGCGGCTGCGCACCGTGACCTTTGCCCTGGCGGACGACGTGGGCGGTCTGCGGGTGGGCGACGATGTGCGAATCGGCGGCTACAAGGTGGGTAATGTCCGTGGCATCAGCATCGAAGCCGCCGATGGCACGCAGCCGCGCATCGCGGTGGCCTTTACCTTGCCGACGCGCTACCTGTTGCGCCAGGGGTACTGCATCCGGATTCAGACTTCGGTGACCTCCACCAGCGTACTGAACTTCGAGAGCCTGGGCACCGGGGCATCGCTGGAAGAAAACGCGACCTTGCGCGGCTCGGCCAGTTCGCTCTCGGAAGCCGTGGCTGACGTGCGCGGCATGCTGGGCGATATCAAGAAGGACCTGATCCCGGCCGTCGGCCAGACGGTAGCCAAGCTGGGCCGCACCGCCGACGCGATCAGCGCCACCGGCGATGAGGCCAAGGCCACCTTGGCCGCCATCCGCCCGCAGATTCCATCCCTGGTTGAGAAATACCAGGCCTTGGCGGCCGCGGCTGCCGGCGCAGCCCAGCGCGCCGCGGAGATGATGGTCCAGGTGCGCGACACCTTTGGCGAAAGCAAGGGCGATTGGAAAGGCACGCTGGCCAACCTCAACGCCGCCACGGGTTCGGTCAAGGACAAGCTGCCCGGAACGCTGGACAAGCTCAATGCCGTCTTGGCCAAGCTCGATAGCACGGTGGACGGAGCCGGCGCCGCGCTGAAGGACATTCAGACGGTGGTGGCCGACCTCAAGGAGGTCAGCATCTCGGCCAAATCGATCCTGGTGGCCAATCGCGGAAAGATCGATGGCATGATCAACTCGCTGAAGGGCACTTCCGACAACCTCAAGAATGCCAGCGCCGAGATTCGCCGCAGTCCATGGCGCCTGCTCTATAAGCCCGATGCGCAGCAGGCGTCGAACCTGGACCTGTTTGATGCCGCACGCCAGTTCGCCCAGGGGGCCAACGACCTGAACGATGCCGCCCAGGCGCTGCGCGATGCCGCCCGCGATAAGCAGACCGATCCCGAGCGCGTGCGCAAACTGGTGGATCGCCTGGACGACAGCTTCAAGAAATTCGGCGACGTGGAAAAGCGCCTGTGGACCAGCGTGAAGGAATAGAGCGCCGTCCGCCTGGCCCAGGCCCCGCCGCACAACCATTTGGCGATCCCCCCGCCGCTGGTTAGGCTACGGCCCCATGAACGTCTCCACCACGATCGAGGACTGCCGCCAGCGGCGCAGCAGCCTGGGGAGGCTGGCCCTGGTGCCGACCATGGGGGCGCTGCACGAGGGTCACCTGTCGCTGATCCGCATGGCCCGCCAGCACGCTCCGCGCGTCGCCGTCAGCATCTTCGTCAATCCCACCCAGTTCGGCCCGCACGAGGATTTCCAGAAATATCCTCGCCCCATCGAAAAGGATCTGGAGATGTGCCGCGGCGCTGGTGTGGACCTGGTCTTCAACCCGCCGCCGGCGGAGATGTACCGGCCGGGAGTGCCCGACGCCTCGGTTGATCTTCCGTCACTGTCGGGCGTGCTTGAAGGCAAGCATCGCCCCGGGCATTTCAAGGGCGTGTGCCAGGTGGTGGCCAAGCTGCTCAACATCGTCCAGCCCCAGGTGGCGTGCTTCGGGCAGAAGGATTTTCAGCAGCTTCGGATACTGAGCGCCATGGTCGAAGCGCTGGATTTTGCGGTCCACGTCGTTGGCTGCCCCACGGTACGTGAGCCCGACGGCCTGGCCATGTCCAGCCGCAACATCTACCTGTCGGCCGCCGACCGCCAACGGGCGTTGTCCATTCCTCGAGCGCTGCGGCTGGCCGAGCAGGAGTTCGCCTCCGGCGTCCGCCAGACCAATCGCCTGATGACCACCATGCAGAAGGTGATGCTCGAACAGCACCTGTCCATCGATTACGTGGCGGCTGTCGATCCACAGACGCTGAAGAACGTGGACTTGGTCCGCGGGCCGACGCTGTTGGCCATCGCAGCGCGCGTGGGAACAACCCGGCTGATCGACAACCTGATGCTGGAAGCGCCCGTCGAAGGCTGACCCTTGGCCCCATCTACGCCCACCACAAAACCGGCTCCCCAGCCCCAGCCGGCGGACCGTTGCTTCAACATTCCTGCGGGCAAGCTATTATCGAATAGTCGCCTGGGCATTTCCCAAGCACGCGGCCATTCCTTACCATACCCGCTCGATGAGAGTGTCCGAAAGTCAACAGACCTTAACCGTCGCCAGCGCGGCGCCGCCGCCCTATGCCATGCCCAGTCCCAAGCTCTGGACGGTGGGCACACTCGTCTACACCACCGGAGGGCTCGTCCTGCTGTTCTTCTGGCTGCTGCTGGGCGATTTTGCGTTAAATCTGCGGGATCGATCCGTTCCTCCGATCGTGCAGACGTTCCTCGTCAGCCAGAAGGCCAGCAACACGCTGATGGCGGTTCTGCTGTCGTCGTTGCCGCCGCTGCTGGCGATTATCCTGGGCCCGATCATCAGCTATCGCTCGGATCGACTGCGCACGCGCTGGGGCCGGCGCATTCCGTTGCTGATCGTGCCTACGCCCATCGCGGCGGTGGCGATGGTGGGCATGGCGTTCACGCCGTGGCTCGGCGGCGGCCTGCACCATCTGCTGGGCGGACGGTTCGACAGGTCCACCTGCACACTGGCGATCTTCGGCGTGTTCTGGACGATCTTTGAGGTCGCGTGGGTCGTCAGCACCGCGATCTTCGGCGGCTTGATCAATGACGTGGTGCCGCGGCCATTGCTGGGGCGCTTCTTCGGGCTATTCCGCGCCGTCAGCCTGCTCGACGGCATGATCTTCATGAAACTTCTTTATCACCGGGCGGAGTCGCACTACCTCGCGCTGCTGCTGGCGCTGGCCGGAGTGTTTGGATTCGGCTTCATCCTGATGTGCATGATGGTGCGCGAGGGAAAATACCCGCCGCCGGACGACGCGACGCACGAACGCGGCGCGCTGCCGGCCGTCAAGACCTACTTCCGCGAGTGCTACAGCAAGCCATACTACCTCTGGTGTTTCGCGGCCTTCACACTCGGGGCCATCTGCTTCGAGCCGATCAATCTCTTCAGCATTCCGTACCACAAGCAGCTTAAGATGCCCGCGGCGAATTACGGGGATTTGGTGTTCTACAGCTATGGCATTTCGCTGATCCTGGCGTATCCCCTGGGCATGCTGGTAGACAAATTCCATGCGGTGCGCCTGGGCATCGTGACGCTGGTGCTCTACGCCGCCTCGACGATCTGGGGGGCGGTGGCCATCCATGATCAGCGCACCTTCGGCATCGCCCTGGTGGTCCACACGGTGCTGTCAGGAACCTACTTCACGGCCACCGCCTCGCTCATGCAGGCGCTGCTGCCGCGATCAAAGTTCACGCAATTCGCGTCCGCGGCGGTCATCGTCACTTCGATCACGCGCATCTGCACGGGGCCGATGATGGGGCAGATCCTGGATCGCACCAAGGAACAACGGTTGGACCAGACCTGTTACGATTACCGCCTGACCTTCGTAGCGGGTTTCATCATCGCCAGCATCGCCGCGGGGGTGCTGTTTGTCGTGTATCGGAAGTTCATGGCCTTGGGCGGGCCGAAGCATTACGTGGCGCCGGGGGATGTGGCCACGTAGTTGGGCGTGCGCGCTGGTTTGCTTCTATCGCGACATTACCGACCATCCATATCAGTTGGGGTTAGTATCTTACAAATCTGATTGATCGCAATCTGGTCATGATTTTCCCCGGTTCAAGATGGTTGTGCCAGTGCCGGGATGATCAGGAGATCCCGTAGCTTCAGCGCCGCCGCGGTTGTGCGCCGACCGAGTTCCGTGAGGTAGTACTTGTACGTCCGCCCGACC
>Ga0209450_10000086_pt1 | contig 57693 bp, 53 predicted proteins | sample FrelakmetLWP11LW_FD_187149 | JGI IMG/M metagenome (GOLD analysis project Ga0209450, IMG submission 187149) | Freshwater lake sediment microbial communities from the University of Notre Dame, USA, for methane emissions studies - LWP11 LW (SPAdes)... | ecosystem: Environmental > Aquatic >... | reverse complement strand
CGATCTCGGCCCTGTGCCGCAAGCTCGACGCGCAAGCGGGCGCGGATGGCCGCGGCTGGACAGTCGCCGACCCCGGGCCGACCGACCTGGTCGCCCGTCACGCACTCGTGCCGGCGGCGCGGACGCGGTACCTCGCCGAAATCGCGGTGAACGGTCGCCGCGCGCAGGATGATCTGCAGCAGCGTGCCGAGGCGGCCAGCCGCGCCCACAGCCTGCACGAGGCACTCCGAGCGCTCGACGATCCGGACCTGCCGGCGCCGCTGGAGCGTTACGCGGCGGAATCCCTCGCGGACACGTCGGACGCGTCGCGCGGGCGGCTGCGCACGGCCTACAACGCCGCGCTCGAGGCCGTGGGCGCGGAGGGCCTCGATCTGCTGCGCCGCTGGCCGGCCATCGCCAAGTCGTCGACCGACGACGAGTACTGCTACGTGGTGCGGGGCCGCGAAGTCCGCGGTGCCAACTACACCGAGACCCTGAGCCACAACAAGGTGCCGAAGCTCGCGGTGCCGAAATACCGGAACTGGGGCGAGATGCTCGCGTTCCTGTTCAAGGAGCACCTGCCAGGCCATTTCCCGTACACGGCAGGCGTGTACCCGTACCGCCGCGAGGAAGAGGATCCGACGCGCATGTTCGCCGGCGAGGGCGGCCCGGAGCGCACGAACCGGCGCTTCCACCTGCTCGCCGCGGGCCACGGCGCGCGCCTGTCCACGGCCTTCGATTCGACCACCCTGTACGGCGAGGACCCGGACGAGCGGCCCGACATCTACGGCCGCATCGGCAACTCCGGGGTGTCGATCGCCACGCTCGACGACATGAAGAAGCTCTACTCGGGGTTCGACCTGTGCGCGCCGACGACCTCGGTGTCCATGACCATCAATGGCCCGGCGCCGATGATCCTCGCGATGTTCATGAACACCGCGGTGGACCAGCGCGTCGAGCGTCACCTGCGCGCGACAGGCCAATGGGAGGCGGCGGAACGCAGACTCGCCGAGCTGTTCCGCGGCCGCGAGCGACCGCGCTACGAGGGCGCACTGCCGCCCGGCCACGACGGCTCGGGCCTCGGGCTGCTCGGCGTCACCGGCGACCAGCTCGTCGAGCGCGAGACCTACGAGCGGATCCGCGCCGAGACCCTCTCGCAGGTCCGCGGCACCGTGCAGGCGGACATCCTGAAGGAAGACCAGGCGCAGAACACCTGCATCTTCTCGACGGAGTTCGCGCTCAGGATGATGGGCGACGTCCAGCAGTACTTCATCGAGCGCAGCGTCCGCAACTTCTACTCGGTGTCGATCTCCGGCTACCACATCGCCGAGGCCGGCGCGAACCCGATCTCGCAGCTCGCCTTCACGCTCGCCAACGGCTTCACCATCGTCGAGTACTACCTCGCGCGCGGGATGAACATCGACGATTTCGCGCCCAACCTGTCGTTCTTCTTCTCGAACGGCATGGACCCGGAGTACGCGGTGATCGGCCGCGTGGCGCGGCGCATCTGGGCGCGCGCCATGCGCGACCTGTATCGCGCCGGACCGCGCTCGCAAATGCTGAAGTACCACATCCAGACGTCGGGCCGCAGCCTGCACGCACGCGAGATCCAGTTCAACGACATCCGGACCACGCTGCAGGCGCTGTACGCACTGTTCGACAACTGCAACAGCCTGCACACCAACGCCTACGACGAGGCGATCACCACGCCGACCGAGGAATCGGTGCGCCGCGCGGTGGCGATCCAGCTGATCATCAACAAGGAACTCGGGCTCAACAAGACGCAGAATCCCTGGCAGGGCTCGTTCGCCCTCGACGCGCTCACGGACCTCGTGGAGGAGGCGGTGTACCGGGAGTTCGACCGGCTCTCGGAGCGTGGCGGAGTGCTCGGCGCGATGGAGACGATGTACCAGCGCGGTCGCATCCAGGAGGAAAGCCTCTACTACGAGACGCTGAAGCACGACGGACGCCTGCCGATCGTGGGTGTGAACACTTTCCTCGGGGCCGACGACGCGAGCGAGATCCGCGAGGCTGAGCTGATCCGCTCGTCCGAGGAGGAGAAGCAGGCGCAGGTGCGCGCCGTCCGCAGCTTCCTCGAGCGCAATGCCGAGCGCCGCCCGGAGGCCGTCAGGCGGCTGCAGGCTGCCGCCGCGGGTGGCAGCAACGTCTTCGCCGAGCTCATGGAGACGGTGAAGGTCGCCTCGCTCGGCAGCATCTCGCGCGCGCTCTACGACGTGGGCGGGCAGTACCGGCGCAACATGTGAGTTCCTTCCTCGGTGCTGCCTGTTTGGCTGCGCTGACGCAGGTTCTCGCCGGTCGGCATTCCGGCTCGGGGTGTGGCCCGGCCGGGACGCCGTGAATACGTCCCTGTAGGCTCACGCGCGGCGTCCATGCCGCGCGATGCCCGTCCGATCCACACCCCGAGCCGGAATGCCGACCGTCTGGCGCAGCTCATTCAGTCTTCGCGCGTCTGCTGCGGCGACAGGTCGGGCTCGTCAAGCCGCTCCAGCATGCGGCGGCGCGCTTCGCGCCGCAGTTCGTCGCCCGCGCGCGGCGACGCCGGCACCGGGATCGGCGCGAGGATCTCGACGCGCACGCGTCCGGGCCGCACGAGCCGCGCCTTGTTCGGCAGTGCACGCCGCGTGCCGTGGATGACGGCCGGCACCACCGGCATGTCGCCGCGCACGGCTGCGGCGAACGCTCCGATGTGAAAGCGCTTCAGGCCGGGCACCTCGTCGAACGTGCCTTCCGGGAAGACCACCAGCGCATGGCCTTGCTCCGCGCGACGCAACACGCGTAGCGCATCGCGGCGCCGGCCGCCTTCCGTGTGACGGTCGACGAATTCCGAGCCGATGCGCTTCATCAGGAAGCCGGCCATGGGCATCGAGGCGGCCTCGCGCTTGATCACGAAAGAGAAGCGCGGCGGCAGGGCCGCCTTCATGACCACGCCGTCGAGGAAGCTCGAGTGGTTGGCGACGACGACGCTCGATCCCGGCGGCAGTTGATCGAGGCCTTCGACGGCGAGGCGCACCCCGAGGACGGGCAGGGCGAGGTTCGCCACGAAATGGGTGGTACGGCGACGCCACTCGAGGCTCGGCACCACGAGTGCCAGCAAGGTGGCGACGACCAGCAGCAGGCAGAAGACGGCCAGCGCGCACACGCCGTAGGCGGTCGTGAGCACGCGTGCCAGCGCACGGCGCATTGCAGGAACCTCGGGCAGGGGCGGCCAGTCTGCCGCGCCGGCCACATTCTGTGAACTGGTTCCGGTTATGTTAACGGCAGGCCGGGATCTGTGAGGGGTATCACGACGCGGGTGTTTCGGCGGCTCGCATACTCGCCGCCACCAGGAGCCCCACTACAGATGAGCACCGCAGTGAAGAGCAGCGTCCTTGCCCGCACCCAGCGCGGGAGCGGCAACGCACCGGGCCCGGGCCCGATCGACCGCTTCCTCGACGCGGTCTGGATGGAGCGCGGCCTGTCGCCGAACACACTGGCGGCTTACCGGGCGGACCTGACCGCTCTCGAGCGCTGGCTCGACAGCCATGACGGCGACCTGACCGCCGCGAAGCGCGGCGACCTGCTGTCATTCATGGCCGCGCGCATGGAGGCGGGCGCGCGCCCGCGCTCGACGGCCCGGCAGCTCTCGAGTTTCCGTCGCTTCTACCGCTACCTGGTGCGGGAGGGCTCGCTGCGCGAGGACCCCACTGCGCAGATCGCCATGCCGAAGGTGGGGCGCTCGTTGCCACGGTCGCTCACGGAGGAGGAAGTCGAGGCCCTGCTGGCCGCTCCTGCCGTGAGCGATCCTCTGGGGCACCGTGACCGCACCATGCTCGAAGTGCTCTATGCCACCGGGCTGCGGGTCTCCGAACTCGTCAACCTCAAGCTGTCGTCGGTGAACCTCAACCAGGGCGTGCTGCGCATCGTCGGCAAGGGCGACCGCGAACGGCTGATCCCGCTGGGCGAGGAGGCCGTGCAGTGGGTGCAGCAGTTCCTGCAGGGCCCGCGGGTGGAGATCCTGCTCGAGCGGCAGACGGACTACCTGTTCCCGACGCGCCGCGGCGATCGCATGACGCGCCAGGCGTTCTGGCACATCATCAAGCGCTACGCTCGCAAGGCCGGCATCCAGAAGGAACTGTCGCCCCACACGCTGCGCCACGCCTTTGCCACGCACCTGCTCAACCACGGTGCCGACCTGCGCGTGGTGCAGATGCTGCTCGGCCACAGCGACCTGTCGACCACGCAGATCTATACGCACGTCGCGCGCGAGCGCCTCAAGGACCTGCACTCCGAGCACCACCCGCGCGGCTGAGCGCCGGCTGGCGCGCCGCTGCTCTGACCGCTCTGATAGACTCCGCCGCGCTCGTTTGAACCCGCGGCCGGTTGCGCTGTCTCAGTGGCACAGGCCGCCCGCCCTGCACGGATGAATCGCATGCGCCCAGCACTCCTCGTCGCCACCCTCGTCGTCCCGGTCGCATTCGGCATGACGGCGCTCGCCCCGGTTCACGCCCAGGACAAGACCGCCAAGAGCGTCGCCACGCGGCCGGCGCCGGGCAAGACGGTCGTTCCCGCCGACGTGCGGGAGCGGGTCGTCGGCAAGCTGCCCGGCGCGAAGCCCGAGGACGTCGCCGGGTCGCCGGTGCCCGGTCTGTACGAAGTCTCCATGGGTGGCCACATCGTCTACGTCACGGCCGACGGCAAGCACCTGCTGAGCGGCGATCTCTACGACCTCGATACGCAGACCAACCTCACCGCCACGCGCCGCAGCGCCGCCCGGGCCAAGGCGCTCGCTTCTGCTCCCGAAGATCAGATGATCGTGTTCGGGCCCGCCAGTTCGAAGATGACCGTCACCGTCTTCACGGACATCGACTGCGGCTTCTGCCGGCGTTTCCACAGCCAGATCGCCGATCTCAACAAGGCGGGTGTGCGTGTGCGCTACCTGATGTTCCCGCGCACCGGACCGGGCACGGAGTCCTGGCGCAAGGCGGAGTCGGTATGGTGCGCCAAGGACCGCCGCGACGCCCTGACCCGGGCCAAGAAGGGCGAGGAACTGAAGTCCAAGTCGTGCCCCGCCGACGAGTCCATCAAGGCGCAGTGGGCGCTGGGCGAGGACCTCGGCGTGGAGGGCACGCCGGCGATCTTCACCCAGGCGGGCGACTACATCGGCGGGTTCATGACCCCCGACCAGCTCGTGCAGACCATCCAGCAAACGCAGAAGGCCGCATCGGCGGCCCGTTGAAGGGGCCCGCCGCGGGCACCCGACCCGATCCGGGCGGGCTCAGCGCTCGAGGTGCCCGAGCTTGCCCGGGCGGCCGTCCCATTCCTTGGCGTCAGCCGGGGATTCTTTCTTCTCGGTGATCACCGGCCACTGCTTGGCGAGCTCGGCATTGAGCGCCTTGAACGCCTGCTGGCCGTCCGGCAACTCCTCTTCGGAGAAGATCGCCTCGGCCGGGCACTCCGGCTCGCACAGCGTGCAGTCGATGCACTCGTCCGGGTCGATGACCAGCATGTTCGGGCCCTCGTGGAAGCAGTCCACCGGGCAGACTTCCACGCAGTCCGTGTACTTGCACTTGATGCAGTTTTCCGTGACGACGAAGGTCATCGGCTCGCTCCAGGGTCGTTGATCGGCTTCCGCCCGGCGGCGGGCGAGGGGTGGCTATTCTGCCAAAGCTGCGCCGCACTGCAACACGAGCTCGTCAGCGCGCGTCGCGCGGCCGCAGGTCGATCGCGGTGAAATGGTGCCGGTCGAGTCCGGCGTGCCGGTCCTCGAGGTAGCGGCGCAGGGCAAAATCCACGCTGCGGAACGCGATGTCGGACCAGGGAATCTGCGCCTCGTCGCAGAGCATCACCTCGAGGCTCTCCGGGCTCACGTCGAACTGCGGCTTCGGCAGGCGGGCCCGGAACATGACGTGCACCTGGTCGGCATGCAGGACGTGCACCACCGCGAGCAGCGAGCCGATCTCGACCTCGGCCAGTGCCTCCTCCAGGGATTCCCGCCGGGCCGCGTCCTGCGTGGTCTCGCCGTTCTCCATGAACCCGGCCGGGATGGTCCAGTAGCCGAGGCGCGGTTCGATGGCCCGGCGGCACAGCAGGATGCGCCCGTCGTACTCCGGCACGCAGCCCGCAACGATCTTCGGGTTCTGGTAGTGCACCGCCCCGCAGCCCGTGCAGACGTGCCGCGGCCGGTGATCGCCCTCAGGAACGCGCAGCGTGACGGGTTGGCCGCAGTGGGAACAGAACTTCATGGCAAGCGGATAGTGTCAGTGGTGCCGGGAGAGGGAATCGAACCCTCACGATGTCGCCACCGCCGGATTTTGAGTCCGGTGCGTCTACCAGTTCCGCCATCCCGGCGCGGGGCGGCCAGCTTAACCGATCGTCGGCAGCGTATTGAAAACCATTTCGGATCAAAGTGTTGCGCGCCCTATTGAAGGCCGGGTGGCGCATGGGCACACTGTCCCCCGGAGCGGCCCCGGGGCATGGAACCAATCCCGGGGTCCGCTGGTCTGAAGAGGTTCACGTCGCCTGCGGGCGGCCCGCGTACCCGCACGGAGAGTGCTCGCATGCGACGACGTTGGTGGCCTGTTGTCCTGGGCCTGGTCCTGATGGCCGGAACGGCGCGAGCGGACGACCCGCTGGTGGCCCGGCTCGCGGCTGCTGCGCCGGCCGCGAATCCGCAGGTGCTGTCGCTGGCCGCCCGGGCTGCGGAGTGCGCGCGCCGCCAAGGCCTGCTCGACGGTTTCCGGCACCTCGCGGTGATCGATTATTCCCTGCCGTCCACGCAGCCCCGCCTGTGGGTCTTCGACGTGGCACGCGGCCGGCTGCTGTTCCAGGAGCTGGTGGCGCACGGCCGCAACACGGGCGAGAAGGTCGCCGAGCGGTTCTCGAACGTCGAAGGCAGCAAGATGTCGAGCCTCGGCCTGTTCCAGACGACCGAGACGTACTACGGCAGCAACGGCTATTCGTTGCGCATGCGCGGCCTGGACACCGGTTTCAACGACAATGCGCTGACGCGCGCGATCGTCATGCACGGCGCGCCGTACGTGAGCGAGGCCATCGCCGAGCGCCTCGGCCGCCTCGGCCGCAGCTGGGGCTGCCCGGCCGTCCGGCAGGAAGTCGCGAGGACGGTCATCGACACGCTCAAGGGCGGCGGCCTGCTGTTCGCCTATTACCCCGATCGCAAGTGGCTCAACGAATCGCCGACGCTCCGTTGCGGCGAGCCACGTCCCGAGGCGGTCGTCGCACGCCTCACCCCGGCCGTCCCCGGCGGTTGACCGTCCGCGCGCCTCCGGGCGCGCAGGCCTGCGACCTTTTGCGCCCCTGGCGCATCTAATGGCGTGAATGAGCGCCTTTCTCGACAGCGACCTGCCTTTGGAAACCGTGTGCCGCGCCCGTTCCGGTGCGGCCGATGCGCAGGAAGCCATCTATCGCGCCTTCCAGCGACCGGTGCGCACCCTGGCGCGCCGCCTCGTGCCGCGCTCGGCGCAGGCTGAGGATCTCGCGCAGGACGTCTTCGTCGAGGTGCTGCAGAGTCTCGGGCAGTTCGACGGGCGCGGCTCGTTTGCCGGCTGGGTGCGGGCCATCACGGTACGCAAGTGCCTGATGCACCTGCGCTCGCCCTGGCATCGCGGATTGCGCTGGTTCGAGGCGCTGGTGCCGGCGGAGCCCGGGTCGCTGCCGCAGGAGGCGGCCGTCGCGGTCGATGGCGAGATGGTCGACCTGCAGCGCGCGCTCGCGCAGCTCGGGGACACGGCCCGCATCGTCGTCTGGCTGCACGACGTGGAGGGCTACACCCACGCCGAGATCGGCGCCCTGCTGGGCGGTACCGCCAGCCTGTCCAAGTCGCAGCTCGGCCGTGCGCATGCACGCCTGCGCGAGCTGCTCGACCCCGATGGAGTGAAGAACTCATGCATGCCCGCATCGACGAACTGCTGAGCCTGCGCGACGGCGCGCCGGTGGATGCGCGTGTCCGGGCGCACGTCAACCATTGCGCCGAGTGTGCCGCAGCGCTCGCCGGCACCGCGACCGTGCGCGATCAGCTGCGCGCGTTGCCGTCCGCGCCCGAGCCCGCTTGGGACGGCTGGATCGAGCTGCAGTCGCGCGTGGCACAGCGGCACGAACGCAGACGGCGACTGGCGTGGATCGCGCCGTTCGCCGCCACAGCATCGGTCGCCGCGCTCGCGGTGTTCGCGGCTCTGCGTGGATTCGACACGCCGTCGCAGCCGGCCAGCCGGCCCGAGCCGCGGAGCGTCCTCGAGACTCAGTCCGTGGATGCGCTGCGGGCGCGCTCGCAGGCACTCGAGGAACTGCTCGCCGCCTTGCCGGAGCGCCCGTCGGTCGCGCGCGCCGCCACCTCCGTGCCGATCGAGTCGCTCGAGGCTGAGGTGCAGTGGCTCGACCACCAGCTTTCGATCGCGGGCGCCGACGCGGCCGCGCCCGGCACGGAGCGCCTGTGGCGCGACCGTGTGGAAGTCATGAATTCACTCGTGCAGCTGCGCTACGTCGAGGCGCAGCACGTCGCCCTTTGAGACGGAGGTTTCGTCCATGCAGACCAGACGATCGTTTCGCGCACCGTTCCTGTTGGCCGGCGCCTGTTCCGCGGCGCTGCTCGCGCTCGTTCCGCTCCAGTCACTCGCGTCCGAGGCCGCTGAACGAGCGGAACTCGAGAAAGAGCTGGCCGAGGCGCGCACCGAACTCGACCAGGCGGCCCGCGAGGTCGCGGAGCTGAGCCGCCAGCTTTACGGCGGCGGCGAGTCGGGCGACGTCATGCGCTTCGTGCACGGGGGTCCGCAGGGCTCGATGCTGGGCGTCAACATCGGCAGCGGCGGGGCCCGGGAAGAAGGCGTCGAGGTCCTGGGCGTGAGCCCGGGTGGCCCGGCGGAGCAGGCCGGCATCAAGACCGGCGATGTGCTGGTGGCCGTGGACGGGCAGGCTCTGCGCCGCACCGACGCACGCACCGCGAATGCGCAGCTCGTGGAGTTCATGCGGGGCGTCCAGCCGGGCCGCGTGGTGAAGGTCGACTACCTTCGTGACGGCAAGCGCCGCACCGCGTCCGTGACCACGACGCCGGCCGAGCCACCCATCGTCCGCGTGATCCGTGAGCGTCTCTCCGGCCCGATGGGTGCGATGGGCGAAGAACTGGAGTGGATGGGCCTCGAAGGCATGATGGGGCCGCCGCCCGGGTTCCGGGCGCTCGAACTGGTGCCGGTCACGCCCAGGCTCGGCACATACTTCGGCACCGATCGCGGCCTGCTGGTGGTGCGCGCCCCGACCGGCAAGGGCCTGCCGCTCGAGGAGGGCGACGTGCTGCAGACCATCGACGGCCGTACGCCCGACAGCCCCGGACATGCGTTCCGCATCCTGAACTCCTACCAGCCGGGCGAGAAGGTCAAGCTCGGCGTGCTGCGCCAGCGCAAGCAGCTGGTGCTGGAGGCCACCATCCCGGCCGCCGAGACGGGTCCGCACGGCAGTGCGCCGCGGATGCGCATGGCTCCGCCGGCCCCGGTGCCGGCCACACCACCGCCGCCGCGGCCACCTGCGCCGGCGTCGTCGGCCGGCCCGGCCTGAAGCCGGGCGCTGCGCGCAGAGGGCCCGTCCCCGGCGGGCCCTCTGCTAGCATGCGCGGCCGATGCTGCGCAGCGACTTCCACTACGACCTTCCCGACGAACTGATCGCGCGGCACCCCGCCGCCCGGCGCAGCGACAGCCGGCTGCTGCACCTCGACGGCTGCACGGGGGCGATGGCCGATCGCCGTTTCCTGGACCTGCCGAGCCTGCTCCGGCCGGGCGACCTGCTGGTCTTCAACGACACGCGAGTCATCCCCGCACGGCTGCACGGTCACAAGGCGACCGGCGGCAAGGTCGAGCTGCTGCTCGAGCGAGTGCTCGGTGGCAGCCGCGCGCTCGTGCAACTGCGCTCGAGCAAGCCGCCTGCGCCCGGTTCGACGATCCACCTCCCGGCGGACACCGTGGCCACGGTCGTGGGTCGCGAGGACGATTTCTGGGTGCTCGACTTCGGCACCGATCCGAGCGCGGTCTTCGAGCGACACGGCGAAATGCCGCTGCCGCCTTACCTGCGGCGGGCCGCCGAGGAATTCGACCGCGAGCGCTACCAGACGGTCTATGCGCGCGTGCCCGGCGCGGTGGCAGCGCCGACGGCGGGCCTGCATTTCGACGCTGCTTTGCTCGACGCATGCGAACGCGCCGGCGTGGCCTGGACGCGCGTCACGCTGCACGTGGGCGCCGGGACTTTTCAGCCGGTGCGGACGGACGACCTGCGCGAGCACCGCATGCACGCGGAACTCGTCGAGGTCACGGGCGCAACGTGCGACGCGGTTGCGACGTGCCGCGCGCGTGGCGGTCGAGTGGTGGCCGTCGGTACGACGTCGGTGCGCGCCCTCGAGTCGGCGGTACAGGGCGGGCAGCTGGTGCCGTTTGCGGGCGACACGCGCTTGTTCATCGCGCCCGGATTCCGCTTCCGAGTGGTGGACGCCCTGGTGACCAACTTCCACCTGCCGGAGTCCACGCTGCTGATGCTGGTGTCGGCGTTCGCGGGACGCAACCACGTGCTCGCCGCCTATCATCACGCTGTCCTCGCCCGGTATCACTTCTTCAGCTACGGCGACGCGATGTTCGTGGAGCCCGACCCGGCGGCGCTTGCCCCGCGGGAGGCTGCGTGAGGTTCGATCTGCTCGCGACCGACGGCCGGGCGCGGCGCGGCCGCCTGCACCTGCGACGCGGTACCGTCGAGACGCCGGTGTTCATGCCGGTGGGGACCTACGGCACCGTCAAGGCCATGACCCCGGAGGAACTGACCGGGCTCGGCGCCGAGATCGTGCTGGGGAACACGTTCCACCTGATGCTGCGGCCAGGCACCGAGGTGATCCGCGCCCACGGCGGACTGCACGGCTTCATGCACTGGCCGGGTCCGATCCTCACCGACTCGGGGGGGTTCCAGGTGTTCAGCCTCGCGGACCTGCGCAAGGTCACGGAGGAGGGCGTGCGGTTCCGCTCGCCGGTGAACGGCGATCCGGTGTTCCTCAGCCCCGAGATTTCCATGCGGGTGCAGGCCGAGCTCGATTCCGACGTGGTCATGGCCTTCGACGAGTGTCCGCCGTACCCGGCCACCGAGGCCGCGGCGCGCCAGTCCATGGAGCTGTCGATGCGCTGGGCGCGGCGCAGCCGCGACGCGTTCCGCGAGCTGGGCAATGCCAATGCCCTGTTCGGCATCGTGCAGGGCGGCACGCACCTCGGCCTGCGCCTCGAGTCTGCCGCACTGCTGCGCGAGATCGGCTGCGACGGCTACGCCGTGGGCGGCCTCGCGGTCGGCGAGCCGGCCGAGGAGCGCAATGCCGTACTCGACGCGCTCGAGCCCCACCTGCCCGGCGACCGGCCGCGCTACCTCATGGGCGTCGGCACGCCGACCGACATCGTCGAGGCAGTGCTGCGCGGCGTCGACATGTTCGACTGCGTGATGCCCACCCGGAACGCGCGCAACGGTCACCTGTTCACGAGCCAGGGGGTGGTCAAGATCCGCAATGCCGCCCACCAGCACGACACCGGGCCGCTCGACCCCGCCTGCAGCTGTTACACCTGCCGCAACTATTCCCGTGCCTACCTGCGCCACCTCGACCGCTGCAACGAGATCCTCGGCGCCCGCCTCAACACCATCCACAACCTGCACTATTACCTGGAGCTGATGCGCCGCATCCGGGGGGCGCTCGAGCGTGGGGAGTACGAGCGGTTCGCGGCCAGCTTCCGGTCCGGGCCGGAAGGGGCGCCCAACGGCCGCGGCAGCGGCGGCGGGGCTCGGGTATAATCCGCCACCTTTTTGGTGTGCCCCGTGCCGGGGCCCAGTCACAGGAGTTCGTCGATGGAGTGGTTGATCCCAAGCGCGTTCGCGCAGGCCGCGGGCGGCTCGCAGCCCAATGCGTTCATGCAGCTGCTGCCGCTGGTGCTGATCTTCGTGGTGTTCTATTTCCTGCTGATCCGGCCTCAGGCCAAGCGCGCCAAGGAGCACAAGGCCATGGTCGCCGCGCTGGCGGTGGGCGACGAGGTCGTCACGGCTGGCGGCATGCTCGCCAAGGTGATGGAGACGGGCGACCAGTTCCTGACGGTAGAGATCGCCGACGGCGTACGCGTCAAGGTGCAGCGCCACACCGTCACGGCAGTCCTGCCCAAGGGCACGCTGAAGAACGCCTGACGCCCCAAGGGATTCCTGTATGCACACCTACCCGGCCTGGAGGCTCTGGCTGGTCGCCGTCGTCGTGGCACTGGCGCTGGTGCTCGCGTTGCCGAACGTGTTCGGCGAAGCGCCGGCTCTGCACCTGTCGCGCGACGACCGCGCCGCCTTCACCGAACAGGGCCAGAAGGCCGTGATGGAGATCCTGTCGGCGAGGCAGGTCCCGGTGGATGCCGCCTGGATCGAGGGCGACCGGCTGGTGCTGCGCTTCGACGAGGCTGCCCAGCAGCTGGCCGCTCGCGACGCGATCGCCGCGGCTGCCCCGCGCGAATACCTCGTGGCGCTGTCCATGGCGCCGCGCATGCCGGGCTGGCTGCGCGCCGTGGGCCTCAAGCCGATGAGTCTCGGCCTCGACCTCCGGGGCGGCGTGTATTTCCTCTACGAGGTGGACGTGGCCGGCGCGGTCAAGCAGCTGATTGCCAGCATGGAGCGTGACTACCGCACCCTGCTGCGGGACGAGCGCATCCCGTACACGAGCATCCAGGCCGACGGTCTCGATGGCGTGCGCATCGAGCTGCGCAGCGGCGCCGATGTGGAGCGCGTGTCGGCCGTGCTGCGCAAGCAGGATCCGGCCATCACGCTCGAGGAGGACCGGCTCGGCGAGGGCGGCGCGGTGACGGTACGGCTCACGCCGGACCAGGTGAAGCAGCGCCAGGACTTCGCGATCCAGCAGAACATCACCACGCTGCGCAACCGCGTGGACGAGCTCGGCGTCACCGAGCCGATCGTGGCCCGTCAGGGCGTGGACCGCATCACCGTGCAGCTGCCCGGAGTGCAGGATCCGAACGAGGCTCTGCGCGTGCTCGGCGCCACGGCCACCCTCGAGTTCCGGCTGGTGGACGACCAGAACGACGCGATGGAAGCGGAGCGCCTCGGTCGCGCGCCGCTGGGCTCGAAGCTCTACCAGCGCCGCGAAGGCGGTCCGGTGCTGCTGAAGCGGGACATCATCGTCTCCGGCGAGCAGCTGGTGGATGCGAGTTCCGGTTTCTCGGAGGGCCAGCCGGCGGTGTATGTCAAGCTCGACGCGCGCGGCGCGGCCGAGATGCTCGACACCACGCGCGAGAACCTCGGCCGGCCCATGGCGGTGGTGTTCATCGAGAAGAAGCGGGTCACGGAGGCCGAGCCCTGCGCCGGCGTGCGTACCGGCACCGAGTGCACCGAGGAAGAGGTCATCAGCGTCGCCACCATCCGCGGCGTGTTCAGCAGCAACTTCCAGATCACCGGACTGATGGCGGGCGAGGCCCGCGAGCTCGCGCTGCTGCTGCGGGCCGGTTCGCTGGCGGCGCCCCTGTACATCGTCGAGCAGCGCACCGTGGGTCCGAGTCTCGGCCAGGACAACGTCGAGCGCGGCTTCAAGGCGCTGGTCATCGGCCTGATCGGCATGTTCATCTTCCTCGCCGTCTACTACAGGTTGTTCGGCGTGGCGGCCAGCGTCGTGCTGTTCATGAACATGGTGCTGCTCACGGCGCTGATGTCGCTGCTGCAGGCCACGCTGTCGCTGCCCGGCATCGCCGGCATCGTGCTCACGGTCGGCATGGCGGCGGACGCCAACGTGCTCATCTACGAGCGCATCCGCGAGGAACTGCGCAACGGCATGAGCCCGCACGCGGCGATCAACGCGGGCTTCGACAAGGCGTTCTCGGCGATCGCCGACTCCAACATCACCACGCTGATTGCCGGCATCGTGCTGTTCACGTTCGGCACGGGCCCGGTGCGCGGCTTCGCCGTGACGCTGTGCCTCGGCATCCTGACGTCGATGTTCACGGCGATTCTCGGCAGTCGCGCCCTCATCCACCTGATCTGGGGCCGCCGGCGCAAGCTCGACGCCCTGCCGATCTGAGGCGGACCCACCATGGAATTTTTCAAGAAGAGAACCAGCTTCCGCTTCATGCCGCTGCGCCGGCGGTGGTACGCCATCTCCGGCGTGCTGATCGTCGCTTCGCTGCTGCTGATCGCGTTTCGCGGGCTGAACCTGGGCATCGACTTCACTGGCGGCGTGGTGCTCGAGCTGAGCTTCCCGCAGACCGCGGATCTCGACCGGGTGCGTGGCGCCCTCGCGTCCGCGGGCCACGAGGACGCCACGGTGCAGAGCTTCGGCACGGAGCGCGAGGTGCTGGTGCGCCTGTTGCCGAAGGAGGGCGAGGACACCGCCGCCGTCGGCCAGGACGTGCTCGAAGCGGTCAAGGCGTACGAGTCCGCCGTGCAGCTGCGCCGCACCGAGGTCGTCGGGGCGCAGATCGGCAAGGAACTCGCGGAGCAGGGCGCGCTCGCGGCGCTGTTCGCGTTCCTGATGATCCTCGCCTACGTCGCAGTGCGCTTCCAGTGGAAGCTCGGCCTGGGTTCGATCGTGGCGGCCCTGCACGACCCGATCCTGGTGCTCGGGTTCTTCGCGGCCACGCAGCTTACGTTCGACCTGCCGACCCTGGCGGCGATCCTCGCCGTGGTCGGCTATTCGCTGAACGACACGGTCGTGGTGTTCGACCGGATTCGCGAGCGCTTCGTCATGATGCGCAAGGGTTCGTCCGAGGAGATCATCGACCTGGCAATCAACGACACGCTGTCGCGCACGTTGATGACCAGCGTCACGACCCTGATCGCGGTGTTCTCGCTGCTGTTCATCGCCGGTGACGTGCTGCGTGGATTTTCGGTGGCGCTCGCGATCGGCGTATTCGTCGGCACGTACTCGTCCATCTTCGTGGCGAGCTCGATTGCGCTGGACCTGAAGCTGAGCGCCCGTGACCTGATGCCCGCGCAGCGGGAAAAGGGCGCGGTCGACGACATGCCCTGAGTCCGGTCGCGGCCCCCGGCGTTGCGTGATCTGATGGAAGCTGCCTGATGGAACTGGTCTGGGGCGGCTTTCTCGCCTTCTTCCTGGCGCTGCTGTTTCTGGACCTCAGCGTCCTGCACCGGGAGTCCGCCGAGCTCTCGGTGCCGCAGGCGCTGTTCTGGACCGCGGTCTGGGTGAGCGTCGCGTTCTCCTTCACGGCGGTCATCTACGGCCTCTACCAGCACAGCTGGCTCGGCTTCGTGCCCGACCCGAGCGTCGGCGGGGGGAAGGACGCCGTCATCCTGTTCGTCACCGGCTACCTGCTCGAGTGGTCGCTGTCGGTCGACAACATCTTCGTCATCGCGCTGATCTTCGCCTACCTGAGGATCCCGGCCCTGTACCAGTACCGGGTGCTGTTCTGGGGCATCGTCGGGGCGATCGTGCTGCGCGGCGTGATGATCGTCACCGGCGCAGCGCTGCTGCGGCAGTTCGACTGGATGTTCTACGTCTTCGGCGCGATCCTGCTGGTGTCCGCGCTGCGCATGCTGCGCGACGAGGACGAGGGCGAGCCCGATTTCGGCTCGAGCTTTCCGGCGCGCCTGGTGCGCCGCTTCGTGCCGGTCACCGACTCACTCGACCGCGCGCGCTTCTTCGTGCGCCGCGATGGCCGCCTGCATGCCACGCCATTGTTCGTCGCGCTGGTGATGGTCGAGCTCACCGACGTCGTGTTCGCGGTGGACTCGATCCCGGCGATCCTCGCGGTCACCCGCGATCCCTTCATCGTGTTCACATCGAACGCGTTCGCCATCCTCGGCCTGCGCTCGCTGTACTTCGCGGTCGCGGGCCTGATGGCCATGTTCCGCTACCTGAAGTACAGCCTGGTGCTGATCCTGGCATTCGTCGGCGTGAAGATGCTGCTGGTGAGCCACTTCCACGTGCCGAACCTGGTGTCGCTCGGCATCATCGTCGGCACGCTGGCGGGAGGCGTGCTCGCCTCGCTGTGGGCCGCTCGACGCGACGCCGCGCGGGCTCCGTAGCGCGCGAGACGCCCCCCGGCCGGCGGTACCGGGGTCCGATCAGCGGCCGCTCTTGCGCAGCTCGCTGTGCCGGAAGCCGTACACGACGTAGATCAGCATGCCAAGCGCGGTCCAGCCGGCGAGCCGCACCCAGGTATCGTGCGGCAGCGAAACCATCATGATCGTGCACACCACGGCGCCCGCGATGCAGACGAACCACGGGGCCGGCACCTTGAACGGGCGCGGGAGGTCGGGCCGCGTGTAGCGGAGCACGAGTACGCCGAGGCACACGGTGGTGAAGGCGAGCAGCGTGCCGATCGAGACGAGTTCGCCGAGGATCGTCACCGGGAACAGGCCACCGATCACCGCCGCCAGCGTGCCGGTGATCAGCGTGCCCACGTACGGCGTCCTGTGCTTCGGGTGCACCTTGCGGAACAGCGGGGGCAGCAGGCCGTCGCACGACATGGCGTAGAAGATGCGCGGCTGGCCGAGCATCATCACCAGCATCACCGAGGTCATGCCGGCGATGGCACCGAGCTTGATCCAGCCGGCGAGCCAGCTGAGCTCCGGGTGACGGTCGAGCGCGAGCGCGACCGGGGCAGGCGTGTTCAGCTCCGAGTAGTGCACCATGCCGGTGAGCACTGCCGCGACCGCCACGTACAGCACCGTGCACACGGCCAGGCTGGCGAGGATGCCGAGCGGCATGTCGCGCTGCGGATTCTTCGCCTCCTGCGCCGCGGTCGAGACGGCGTCGAAGCCGATGTAGGCGAAGAAGATGATGCCGGCGGCCTGCACGATGCCGCTCCAGCCGAACTTGCCGAACTGGCCGGCATTCTCGGGCACGAACGGCTGCCAGTTGGCGCCGTCGATCACCCACACGCCGAAGCCGACGAACAGCACGATGACCGTGACCTTGATCGCGACCACGATCGCGTTGAACCGCGCCGACTGGTGGATGCCCACGTAGCACAGCGCCGTGATGGCCGCCAGGATAAGCACCGCCGGCAGGTTCACGATCGCGCCCGTGCGCACGATCTCGAAATGCCCCTCGCCCTTGGTGAACGGCGCGTTGGTGAGCGCGTCCGGCAGGTGGTAGCCGAGCTGCTCGACGAGGCTCACGACATAGCCCGACCAGCCGACGGCGACCGTCCCAGCCGCGAACAGGTACTCGAGGATCAGGTTCCAGCCGATGAACCACGCGACGAGCTCGCCCAGCGTGGCGTAGGAGTAGGAATACGCGCTGCCAGACACCGGGATCATCGAAGCAAATTCGGCGTAGCACAGGCCGGCCAGCGCGCAGCCGAGCCCCGCGATCAGGAACGACAGCACCAGGGCCGGTCCGGCGTGGTTCGCCGCGGCCGTGCCGGTGAGCACGAAGATGCCCGTGCCGATGATCGCGCCGATCCCTAGCAGCACCAGCGCGCGCGCGTCCAGCGTTCGCTGCAGCTCGTTTCCGGTATCGGCCTCGTGGAGTTCCGTCACGGGCTTGGTCGAGAACAGTCGCATCGGCATCCGGTCGGCTCCTCAGGCTTCCCGCAGTTCTTCGGGGAGGTGCGGGCGCAGGCACTCTACCAGCGCCTCGTAGACCTTGGGGGCGCCGGCCGCGACGTTGCCGCCCTGGCGGTACTCGCCGCCGGCGAGCGTGCCGATGCGACCGCCGGCCTCCGTAATGAGCAGCGTGCCCGCCGCCGTGTCCCAGGCGTTCAGGCCGATCTCCCAGAAGCCGTCCACGCGACCGGCGGCCACGTAGGCGAGGTCGAGCGCGGCGGCGCCCGGGCGGCGGATGCCTGCGGTCTGCTGCATCACCGCCTTGAGCATCGCCAGGTATTCGTCGATGTAGCGGGCGTTGGCGCGGTAGGGAAACCCGGTGGCGACCAGTGCACCCTCGAGGCCGACCTGCTTGCTCACGCGGATGCGACGGCCGTCGAGCTGCGCGCCGTCACCGCGCGAGGCGGTGAACAGCTCCTGGCGCATTGGGTCGTACACGACGCCGTGCTCGAGGCGTCCGCGCCACTCACAGGCCAGCGACACCGCGAAGGTGGGGAAACCGTGCAGGAAGTTGGTGGTGCCGTCGAGCGGATCGATGATCCAGACGAACTCGTCGCCGCCGCTGCGGCCGGATTCCTCACCGAGGAACCCGTGGTCGGGATGGGTGCGGCGGATGGTCTCGATGATGTCGCGCTCGGCGAGCTGGTCGATCTCGGTGACGAAGTCGTTGCGGCTCTTGGCGCGCACCCCGAGCGAAGGCACGCGGTCGACATTGCGGACGATGAGGTCGCCCGCGCGGCGCGCGGCGCGTACGGCGATGTTGAGCAGTGGCTGCATGGGGCGTCGGCTCGGCTGGGGAGAAGCTGGCAAAGAGCGGCGGGGCACGGGCCCGGCCAATGGCCGGCTAGAATAGCAGAGCATGTCCATCCGCATCGTCCTCACCCGGATCTCGCACCCGGGCAACATCGGCTCCGCCGCCCGCGCCATGAAGACGATGGGGCTCGGCCGCCTGTGCCTGGTGGCGCCGGAGCGCTTTCCGGCCGCCGAGGCGACGGTGATGGCCGCCGGTGCCGACGACGTGCTCGAGCGCGCGCTGGTCTTTCCGGACGTGCCGAGCGCCGTCGCTGATTGCGGTCTGGTGGTGGGCACGACCGCGCGCTCGCGGCACCTGCCGTGGCGCATCGTCGAGCCGCGCGAGGCGGCCGCAGAGGTGGCGGCGGCGGCCGCGACCGGCGAGGTGGCGGTGCTGTTCGGTCCCGAGCGGACGGGCCTCACCAACGAGGAAATCGAGCGGTGCCAGCTGTTGCTCACGATTCCCACGGGCTCGAGTTACGGCTCGCTGAACGTGGCCATGGCGGTGCAGGTGGTAGCCTACGAGCTCCTGCTCGCCACCCGCGCCGCAGCGGACGACACGGGGCGGCACGACATCCCACTCGCGAGCGCCACCGAGATGGAGCGCTTCTACGGCCATCTCGAACAGGTGCTCGACCAGATCGATTTCCACGACCGCACCGGCGAAGGTCACCTCATGGCGCGGCTGCGCCGTTTCTTCAACCGGGCCGTGCCGGACCAGAACGAGATCAACATCCTGCGCGGCATCCTCACCTCGGTGCAGGGCAAGCGGCGCCGCGCGGGTGACCCGCATCCGCCACGGGAGGACACGGGCAGATGAGCGAGGTCATCTATCTCGACAACGCGGCGACCACCGCGGCCGACCCGCGCGTCGTCGAGGCGATGCTCGAGTGCCTCGGCCCCGCCGGAGATTACGCCAATCCTTCGTCGGTCGGGCATCCGGCCGGACGGCGCGCCCGCGCCCGCGTCGAACAGGCCAGGGCCGACGTCGCGGCGCTCGTGGGCGCGGAGCCGGCGCAAGTGATCTTCACCTCGGGCGCCACGGAGGCCGACAACCTGGCGATCCTCGGCGCGGCGCGCTTCTACCGGGAGCGCGGCCGGCACCTCGTCACCTCGCGCACGGAGCACCCCGCAGTGCTCGATGCCTGCCGGCAACTCGAACGCGAGGGGTTCGAAGTCACCTACCTCAAGCCCGGTGCCGACGGCATCGTTGAGCCGGCACAGGTGGACGCGGCACTGCGGGCCGACACGATCCTCGTTTCGCTGATGCACGTGAACAACGAGATCGGCGTCGCACAGGACGTCGGTGCGGTCGGCGCGCTGTGCCGCTCCCGAGGTGTCCTGTTCCACGTCGATGCCGCGCAGGGCGCGGGCAAGCTGCCGATCGACGTGAACCGCGACTGTATCGACCTGCTGGCGCTGACTGCGCACAAGGTGCACGGGCCGAAGGGCGTGGGCGCGCTGTGTGTCCGCCGCGAACCGCGTCTCGGCCTCGTGCCGCTGCTGTACGGCGGCGGGCAGGAAAGGGGACTGCGCTCGGGGACGCTGCCGACACACCAGGTCGTCGGCATGGGAATGGCGTTCCACATCGCCGTGGGCGAGATGGGTACTGATGCTGCGCGAATCGGCGGTCTGCGCGAGCGGTTGTGGCGGGGACTCGCCGAATTGCCCGGCGTGCTGCTGAACGGGCACGCGACGCGGCGCGTACCGGGCATCCTGAGCGTCACGATCGACGGCGTGGAGGGCGAGGCCCTGCTGTACGCCCTGCCGGGACTCGCGGTCTCGTCGGGCTCGGCCTGCGCCACCACGAGCGGGGAGCCGTCCTACGTGCTGCGCGCGCTCGGTCGCAGCGACCGGCTTGCCCAGAGCACGTTGCGCCTGAGCATCGGGCGCTTCAACACGGCTGCGGAGATCGACGCTGCCGTGAGCGCGGTCCACGATGCGGTACGCCGGCTGCGTGCCGTTGCGCCCGTGCCGCGCCCGTGACCGGCGACGACCCGCGCTACGGGGTCGAGGTACGGCGTCGAATGGCGAGCCTGACCGGTGCCGGTGAATTCCCATCGTCTCCTGCGATCGCGACCGGGGTCGCGGGCAGTCGGGAACAAGGTGCAGAGCTCGTCCTGCAGTGCCGGATCGTCGACGGCAGGGTCGCAGAGGCCCGGTTCCGCGCCTTCGGCTGCCCCCACCTGCTTGCCGCCGCTTCCTGGCTGACCGAGCGACTGCCCGGCCTCGCACGTGACGCGCTGGAACGCTGGGATTGGCGCGAGGCTGCCGACGCGCTCGAGGTGCCGCCCGCCAAATTCGGGCGCCTGCTCACGTTGCAGGACGCCGTCCGGTCCGTGGCGCGGAACTGGCCGGGCCCGGCGGCGTCTACGGTGTAGAATCCAGCGCCAACCGGAGGTTGCCAGTCCGCCATGTCCGTCAAGCTCACCCCAGCTGCTGCCGAACGAGTACGGAACTTCCTGGACAAGCGCGGTCGCGGCGTAGGCTTGCGGCTCGGCGTGAAGAAAACCGGCTGCTCGGGTTTCGCGTACGTCGTCAACTACGCGGACGAACTGGCCGCAGGGGACATGGTCTTCGAGGACCAGGGCGTCAAGGTGATCGTGGATGCCGACAGCCTGCGGTTCGTGGACGGCACGGAGATCGACTTCGTGCGCGAGGGCCTGAACGAAGCCTTCAAGTTCCGCAACCCGAACGTCCGGGGCGAGTGCGGCTGCGGCGAGAGCTTCAACGTCTAACTGCCCGTCGCGGCTGAATTTATTGGCTGGGAAGCCGGCCGCGGGTATACTTCTTGGTTCGATTCTCGAGTCGGCCCCGACCGGACCCGCGCCCTCGCGGGTCCGGCGGCATTGGGGCTCCGTTTCACGCTTTCCAAGGGCCCGCTGGCCCCGTCGAGAGGTTTCGCATGGCCGTCGAACGCACCCTGTCCATCGTCAAGCCTGATGGTGTCCGCAAGAACGTCATCGGCGAGGTCTACCGCCGCTTCGAAGGCGCCGGGCTGCGCATCGTCGCCGCCCGCATGCAGCGCCTGTCGCAGGCGGAGGCCGAGGGCTTCTACGCGGTGCACCGCGAACGCCCGTTCTTCAAGGACCTCGTGACCTACATGACCTCGGGCCCGGTGGTGGTGCAGGTGCTGGAAGGGGACGACGCCGTGGCGAAGAACCGCGAGATCATGGGCGCCACCGATCCGAAGAAAGCCGCGCCCGGCACGATCCGCGCCGACCTCGCAGAGAGCATCGAGGCGAATACCGTGCACGGCTCGGACAGCCTCGAGAATGCGGCGCGCGAGATCGCGTATTTCTTCGCGGAAACGGACCTCTGCCCGCGCTGAGTCGGGGAACCGTGCCCGCGGAAGCGGTCAAGGCCGATCATGGGTGAACTCGACACACCGAAGACGAACCTGCTCGGCCTGACGCGGTCCGAGCTGGAGGTGTTCGTCGCCGGGATGGGCGAGAAGCCATTCCGGGCGCGCCAGCTCATGAAGTGGATGTACCGGCGCGCGGTCGGCGACATCGCGGCGATGACCGACCTCGGCAAGGACTTCCGGCAGCGGCTCGCCGCGGTGGCGGAAATCCGCACGCCGGAAGTCATCGTTGCGCAGCGCTCCGCCGACGGCACGCGCAAGTGGCTGCTGCGGCTGGAGAGTGGCCAGGCCATCGAGACGGTGTTCATCCCGGAGCCGGGCCGCGGCACGCTGTGCATCTCGAGCCAGGTCGGCTGCACCATGGATTGCACGTTCTGCTCCACCGCGCAGCAGGGCTTCAACCGCAACCTCGACGCCGCCGAGATCGTCGGCCAGGTGTGGCTCGCCAACCGCGAGCTCGGCTACTCGCCGGACGGCGATCGCGTGATCACCAACGTGGTGTTCATGGGCATGGGCGAGCCGCTCGCCAATTACCGCAACGTGGTGCCGGCTGCCGAGGTCATGATGGACGATCTCGGCCTCGATCTATCGCGACGCCGCGTCACCATCAGCACCTCGGGCCTCGTGCCGCAGATGATCCGCATCGCCGACGAGACCAACGTGGCGCTCGCCGTATCGCTGCACGCGCCAAACGACGAGCTGCGCAACGAACTCGTGCCGATCAACCGCAGGCACCCGATCGCCGACCTGCTCGAGGCGTGCTGGCACTACGTCGAGAAGCAGAACGCGCGCAGCGTCACGTTCGAATACGTGATGCTCGACGGCGTGAACGACCGGCCGCAGCACGCCCGCGAGCTGGCTGCACTGCTGCGCGGCCGCCCGGCGAAGGTCAACCTCATTCCCTTCAACCCGTTTCCGGGCACCGGCTACCGCCGTTCGAGCGAGGACGCCATCGTGCGCTTCCGTGACCTGCTGATCAAAGGCGGCGTGATCGCCACGATCCGCCGCACGCGCGGCGACGACATCGACGCCGCCTGCGGGCAGCTCGTCGGCCGCGTGAATGACCGCACGACCATTCGCCTCGGGCAGAAGCTCGTGCCGCTCACGGTGGTGCACTCGTGAGCCGCCTGGCGTCGCTGCTGTCCACCCTCCTGCTGCTCGCCGGCATGGTGCCGGTCGCGTCCGGCGAGAGCCCGGTCGACCTCAAGAAGGCAGCGGAGGTGAACGCAGAGCTCGCGATCACCTACATGAAGCAGGGCAACCTGGCGGCGGCGCGCGACAAGATCGACCGCGCGCTCGAGCAGAACCCGCGCACGGCGCAGACCCAGATGATCGCCGGCTTCGTCTACGACCGTCTCGGCGAGGACCGCAAGGCCCAGTCGCACTTCGAGCAGGCGGTGAAGCTCGGTGGCAAGGACAACCCTGACGTGCTTAACAACGCCGGCGCGTTCCAGTGCCGCAAGGGCGACCGCAAGCGCGGCGAGGAGCTGTTCCTGCAGGCCGCGGCGAGCCCGCTCTATCGCACGCCCGAGGTAGCGTACGTCAACGCGGGCAACTGTGCCCGCGTCGACGGTCGCCCGAAGGACGCGGAGCTTTATTTCCGCCAGGCCCTCGCGCTCAAGCCGAACATGCCGACGCCGCTGCTGCAGCTGGCCGACCTGCAGTTCGCCGGCGGCAACGGGCTGCAGGCGCGTGCCTTCCTGCAGCGCTACCACGAGGTGGCGCAGCCGAGCGCCGAGTCGCTGTGGCTCGGCTACCGCATCGAGCGTTCGCTGGGCGACGCGGCGGCGGCCGCCGAAATGGCCCGGCGCCTGAAGTCCGACTTTCCGACTTCGGTCGAGGCCGCGGATCTGTTCAAGGCGGAGCGGACCGGCTCGTGAGCGAGGCGGCCGCGCGCGACCTGCCGCCGGTATCGGGACCGGGCCAGATGCTGCGGCTCGCCCGCGAGGCGCGCGGCCTGAGCGAGCAGCAGGCGGCCGAGCAGCTGAATCTCGACGTGACCGTCGTCGAGGCCCTCGAGCGCGACGATCTCGCGGCGCTTGGCGCCCCGGTGTTCGCCAAGGGCCACCTGCGCCGCTACGGCGGTCTGCTGGGTGTCGACGAGGAGCAGATGCTCGCGGCCTATGCGCGGGCGCAGGCGCAGCCCGAGACGCCGACGCTGATTCCGCGGGCGCGCCAGGAAATGATGCCGGTACGCGGGCGACCCAGGTGGCCCTGGGTCGTCGGCGGCGGGCTGGCGTTCGTGATCGCGGCGGGAATCGCCGCGTATGTTTCCGAGTACGGCCTGCGCTGGCCGGGCAGGTCGGCCGGCGGCAACGGGACCCTGCCGGAGGAGACGAGCGACGCTGCGCGGTCGTCCCAGGTGACGCTGCCGTCCGCGCCCGCCGCGGACGCGACGGTTGCGATCGACGGGCCCGGGGTCGCCGGGCCCGTGCTGGCATCAGGCCCGCCACAGCCTCTGCCGCAGGGTCACGTGCGGGTGAGCCTGACGTTCACGACCGATTCATGGGTCGAGATCTACGACGGTTCCGGCAAGGCCGTCCTCTACGACCTCGGCCGGGCCGGCACACAACGCGCCATTGCGGCGGCCGCTCCGCTCAGCGTCACCTTCGGCAACCCGTCGGCGGTGACCCTGGTGGTCAACGGAAGGCCGACGGTGATGCCGCCGTCACCCGCGGGCCAGACGGTAGCGCGCTTCAGGATCGAGTCGGATGGCAGCCTGCGCTGAACGCGCGGCGGGACGAACAGGACGATGACGGAATCACTCCAGCCCGTGCGGGGCATGAACGACGTGCTGCCGGACGATTCGGCGGCCTGGCAGCTGCTCGAGCGGGTCGCGCGCGAGACCTTCGCGGAATACGGCTACCGCGAGATCCGTCTGCCGCTGCTCGAGCGCACCGAATTGTTCAAGCGCTCGATCGGCGAGCTGACGGACATCGTCGAGAAGGAGATGTACACGTTCGAGGACCGCGGCGGCGATTCACTGACGCTGCGTCCCGAGGCGACGGCCGGGATCGTGCGCGCGTGCATCACCAACGGCCTGCTGCACAACCAGCGCCAGAAGGTCTGGTGCATGGGGCCGATGTTCCGCTACGAACGCCCGCAGAAGGGTCGCTACCGGCAGTTCCACCAGATCGACGTCGAGGCCCTCGGCTTCCCGGGACCGGACGTGGATGCGGAGCTGATCATGATGTCGGCGCGACTGTGGCGACGGCTCGGACTCGGCGGCCTGAGCCTGAACCTGAACTCGCTCGGCACGCCCGAGTCCCGCAGAGGATATCGTGCCGACCTGGTCGAGTACTTCCGTCGCCACGAGGCCGCGCTCGACGATGACAGCCGTCGGCGTCTCGGCGGCAACCCCCTGCGCATCCTCGACAGCAAGAATCCCGCGCTGCGCGACATCGTCGCAGGCGCGCCGGTGATCACCGACTACCTCGACGAGGAATCAGCCGCCCACTTCGCCTTGCTGCGCGCCCAGCTCGACGGGGCCGGCATCGCGTACGTGGTCAACCCGCGGCTCGTGCGCGGCCTCGACTACTACTCGCGGACGGTGTTCGAGTGGGTCACGACCGATCTCGGTTCGCAGGACGCGGTATGCTCCGGCGGGCGCTACGACGGCCTGGTCGCGCAGCTGGGCGGCACACCGGCGCCAGCTATCGGCTGGGCGCTGGGCGAGGAACGCATCGTCGAGCTGATGCGGCTGCAGGGGCGGGCGGGCAACGAAGCGGCGCCGCACGTCTACCTGGCACTCGCCGGTCCGGCCGCCGAAACTGCCGGGCTGCGCCTGGCCGAGGCGTTGCGGGATGCGCTCCCGGGCCTCAGGATCGAGACCAACTGCGGCGGCGGCAGCTTCAAGTCGCAGCTGAAGCGGGCGGATCGCAGCGGCGCGAGCCACGCCGTCATCCTCGGTGACGACGAGATCGCGCAGCAGCTCGCGACGGTGAAGCCGCTGCGCGAGGAAGCTGGTCAGCGGCAGGTGCCGCTCGCGGGGCTGGCCGCGGAAATGGCCCGCATCATGGAGGCCCGCGCAGGCGGGCAGGGTTGAACAACGCCGCAGCGCCGAGGCGCCGGCAGGACGGAGTGCTCGAGAAGTGGAAGACCTCACCGACAACGAACGCGAAGAACAACTGCGCCGCTGGTGGAGCGACAACTGGGCGTGGATCATCGGCGGCGTGGCATTGGGCCTCGCCGTGCTGGGCGGCTGGCAGTACTGGCAACGGCACCAGCTGCAGTCGGCGGAGCAGGACCAGGCGAACTACCGCGCAGTCATCGAAGCCCTCGACCGCAAGCAGCGCGAAGAGGCTGTCAAGCAGGCGTCCGACCTGCGTGAGCGCCATCCCGCGTCGCCCTACGCGGACCAGGCCGATCTCGCCCTGGCCCGGGCGGCCGTCGAGCTCAACGAGCTCGACGAGGCGGCACGCCTGCTCGAGGGCGTGGCCAATCGCTCCAAGGACGCGGAGCTGCGGCTGGTGTCGCAGACGCGCCTGGCGCGAGTGCTCATCGCGCAGGGCAAGCACGACGCAGCGCTCGCGCTGCTCGACCCGGCAAAGGCCGGAGCGTTCGCGGGGCTGGTGCACGACATCCGCGGCGACGCGCTGTCGGCCAAGGGTGACGCGTCCGGTGCGCGCGCCGAGTACGAGGCCGCGCTCACCGCGGCGGGTCCCGATTCCGGCGTCGACCGCGAGTACCTGGAGCTGAAGCGCGACGCAATCGCAGCTCCCGCGGCGACTGCCGGCGTGGCGGGCCCGGCGGGGCAGCCCGCGTCCGCGGCGACGCCTGCCACGACGGAGGTCCCGGCGAAATGAACTTCCGGCGCACGCTCGCGGTGCTGGTGGCGCTCGGCGCGCTCGCGGCCTGCGACAAGGACAAGACCGCGCTGCCGCCCGCCGAACTGGTCGACATCAACCGGTCGCTGGCCGTCAAGGAGTTGTGGTCCACGCGTGTCGGTGACGGCGAGGAAAAACTGCGGCTGGCGCTCGGGATCGCCGAGCAGGCGGGCGTGCTGTATGCCGCGTCGCGGGACGGTGACGTGGTCGCGCTGGACCCGGCGAACGGCCGCACCCGCTGGAAGGCGGAAACCGTGGACGATCTTTCCGCCGGTCCGGCCGCGGGCGGCGGGCTGGTGGTGGTCGGTTCCACCAGCGGCAAGGTCATCGCACTCGACGCCGAGACCGGCAAGCCGCGCTGGGAAGCGAATGTGCGTGGCGAAGTGCTCGCCGCGCCGGTCGTTGCCGGCGACCGGGTGGTCGTGCGGCTCGTGGACGGACGCTTGCGTGCGCTGAACGCCGCCGACGGCAAGGAAGCCTGGATGGTGGAGGACATCGTGCCGAGGCTCACGCTGCGCGGCACGGCACCGCCCGTCGCCGCCGGCGACGTGGTGATCAGCGGCTTCGATTCCGGTCGCGTCATGGCCGTCACGCTCGCCAGCGGCGAGATCCTCTGGCAGGCGCAGGTGGCCTCGCCGCGCGGCCGCACTGAACTCGAGCGCATTGCCGACGTCGACGCCGCCGTGCGCGTTGCGGGCCAGGAGGTATTTGCGGTCGGCTACCAGGGCCGCATCGCGATGATCGCGCTGGACAGTGGCCAGCTGTGGTGGGCGCGCGACCTGTCGAGCTACCGTGGCATCGCGCTCGACGACGACCAGCTGTACGTCGCCACCTCCGACGGCGACGTCGTTGCCCTGCGCCGTCGCGACGGCGGTACGGTCTGGCAGCAGAAAGGCCTCGCGCGGCGCTCGCTCGGCGTGCCCGCCTTGCACGGCGGTGCGGTCGTGGTCAGCGACTTCGAGGGCTACCTGCACTGGATCGACCGCAGCAACGGTCGCTTCGTGTCGCGCGAGCGCCCGGGCCGCACGCGCATCTCGGCGGCACCGGTCGTGGTCGGCGACCGCCTGTTCGTGATCGACGAGGACGGCAGGATCGCCGCCTTCCGGGCTGGAGACGGCTGAGGCCGCTGGCCGTGCTGCCCGTCATCGCGCTGGTCGGGCGCCCCAACGTCGGCAAGTCCACGTTGTTCAACGCAATCACGCGCACCCGCGACGCGCTGGTCGCCGACGTGCCGGGTTTGACCCGGGACCGCAAGTACGGTTACGCCCGCGTCGGTGAGCGCCGGTGCGTGATCATCGATACCGGCGGCCTCGTCGAGACGGTCGAGGGCGTCGAGCGACTCATGGCCGAGCAGACGCTGAAGGCCGTGCACGAGGCCGATCGCGTGCTGTTCCTCGTCGACGCGCGCGCGGGGTGTACGCCGTCCGACCTGCACGTCGCCGACATCCTGCGCCGCGCCGGCAAACCCGTGATCGTGGTGGCGAACAAGGCCGAGGCATTCGAGCCGGAGATGGCGACCGCGGATTTCCACCAGCTGGGATTCGGCGAGCCGGTGGCGATTGCGGCTGCACACGGCACCGGCATCGGGCCGTTGATGGACCGCGCACTGCAGGGATTTCCAGAGCCCGAACCTGAGCCCGAGCCGTCCCCGGAGTCCGCCGAGATCCGCGTCGCGGTCGTCGGCCGGCCGAACGTCGGCAAGTCCACGCTCATCAACCGGCTGCTGGGGGAAGAGCGGCTCGTCACGTTCGACCAGCCCGGGACGACCCGCGATACGGTGCACGTGCCGTTCGAGCGCGACGGCCAGACCTACACGTTGATCGATACCGCCGGCGTGCGACGCCGCGCGCGGGTGAGCGAGGTGATCGAGAAGTTCAGCGTGGTCAAGACGCTGCAGGCGATCGATGACGCGCACGTCGTCGTCGGGGTGCTGGACGCGCACGACACGGTGGCCGAGCAGGACGCGAGCCTGATGGGCCTCGTCGTCGAGCAGGGCCGGGCGCTCGTCATCGCGGTCAACAAGTGGGACGGCATTCCGTCGGACCAGCGCCAGGCGATCCGCGACGGCGTCGACCTGCGGCTCGACTTCCTGCGCTTCGCGCCGGTGCACTTCATCTCGGCGCGGCACGGCACCGGCGTCGGCGAACTCATGACCGCCGTGCGCTCCGCTTACCGGGCGGCGATGCGCGAGCTGCCGACGCAGGAACTGACCCGTGCGCTCGAGCAGGCGGTGACCGTGCACCAGCCGCCGCTCGTGCGCGGCCGGCGCATCAAACTTCGCTACGCGCACCAGGGCGGCCGTAACCCGCCCATCGTGGTCATCCACGGCAACCAGACCCAGCACGTCCCGGCGGCCTATCGCCGTTACCTCGAGAATCACTTCCGCGAAGTGTTCCGACTCGAGGGCACGCCGTTGCGCATTGAATTCCGCACGGACGAGAACCCGTACGCCGGCCGGCGCAACGTGCTCACGCCGCGCCAGGTGCGCAAGCGCCAGCGCCTGATCCGCCGCGTGAAGGGCGGCAAGCGCTGATTTTCGGCCCGGGTCCGGCCGTCGGGGCTCATAACCAGCGCTTCTGACGCGCTATCCTCTGGCTCTTGTTCGGAGGGGAGGGGGGCATAGACTGCCCGCATGGCCATGGCATTCGCACGTTCGCCGTCGTCCAGCGCCCCGGAGCAGCCCGCCCGCCGCCTCGCCCGGCTGGACCAGCCGTTGCGCCTGTACCGCGGCGGCGTGATCGAGCAGCCGGTCGTTGCGTACGAGACGTGGGGCACGCTGAACGCCGCGCGCGACAATGCCGTGCTGCTTTTCACTGGCCTGTCGCCTTCGGCCCACGCCGCCTCCTCGCCGGCCGATCCCCGGCCGGGCTGGTGGGAGTCGATGATCGGCGAGGGCAAGCCGATCGACACGGGCCGCTATTTCGTGGTGTGCGTCAATTCGCTCGGCAGCCCGTTCGGCTCGTCGAGTCCTGCGTCGGTCGACCCGCGCACGGGTCGCCCCTACAGCCTCGGCTTTCCGGAGCTTTCGGTCGAGGACATCGCTACCGGTGGCCACCAGGCCCTGCGCTCGCTCGGCGTCGAGCGGGTCGCGGCGGTGATCGGGCCGTCGCTCGGCGGCATGACGGTGCTCGCGTACTGTGCACTGTTCCCCGGTGAAGTGGACAGCCTCGTGACCATCTCCGGCGCCGCGCGCGCCAATCCGTTCGCCATCGCGCTGCGTTCCCTGCAGCGCGAAATGGTGCGCAGCGATCCGGCGTGGCGTGGCGGCAATTACGAGCCGGGCCGCGGGCCGCGTCTCGGCCTGCGCCTGGCCCGCAAGCTCGGCACGATCACGTACCGCTCGGCCGAGGAATGGAACCAGCGCTTCGGGCGCCGCCGCGTGCCCGAAACCGCCGGGATCGCCGGTGACTTCCGCCCCCAGTTCGAGGTGGAAGCCTACCTGGAGCACCAGGCGCAGCGCTTCGCCGACCAGTTCGACGCCAATGCCTACCTGTACCTGTCGCGCGCCATGGACCAGTTCGACCTGGCCGAGCACGGCGGCGGATCGCTGGCGGTCGCGTTCGCGAAGTTCCGCGTGAAGCGGGCGCTCGTGATCGGCGTGGAGACGGACATGCTGTTCCCGGTCGACCAGCAGCGCGAAGTCGCCGACCACTTGCGGGCCGCGGCGCACGCCACCGTGGAATATCACGCCTTCCCGTCACTGCAGGGTCACGACGCTTTCCTGGTGGACCTGCCGCGGTTCGAGCCCGCGATCGGGAGCTTCCTGAAGACGTGATTACCAGTCACTCTCCCAAAAACAGCGCCGGGTCCACCAGCGCGCGGTTGACCGCCACGCCGAAGTGCAGGTGCGGTCCGGTCACGCGTCCGGTCGCGCCGACCAGGCCGAGCGGCGTGCCCGTGTCGACGGCGTCGCCGGCCTTCACGTCGATGCGGCTCAGGTGGCAGTACATCGTGACGACCCCCTGGCCATGGTCCACGAACACCGTATTGCCGTTGAAGAAGTAGTCACCGGTGTCGAGCACCGTGCCGGGCGCCGGGCTCAGCACGGCCGTGCCCGTGGGCGCGGCTATATCCATACCGCTGTGCGGATTGCGCGGCTGGTCGTTGAAGAAACGGCGCAGCCCGAAGCTGCTCGAGCGGCGACCGGCCACCGGGGCCTGCAGTGCCAGCTCGGGAATTCGATCCGCCGAGAAGTGACCCAGGGCAGCGTCGATGCGCTCGCGCTCGCTGGCGATCCGCTCGAGGTCGTCCTTGTTCGGCTCCACGTGCCGCTGGTTTGCGACCTGGAGTCGCTGCTCCTGGTACGCCTTGTCCAGCACGGTGAAATCGAGCGCGCGCGCCTCCCCCATGGCGGGGCGCAGTTCGGCCACCTGCGGCCCGGGCGGAGTGTCGAGCGGAATGCCCACCACGGCCACCCAACCGCGGTCCGCCCGCAGCACGGGCGCGCCATGCCCGTTGAAGACGACCCTGCCCGGGTGTGACTCGGCCTTGCCGAGCTCGAGTATGGCCACGCCGCCGGGCACACGACTTTCTCGGGGCAGGTCCGCCGCGCTGGACGTCACCGGTGAGATCGCTGCGCACAGCGCCAGCAGCGCGGTGCGGGTCACCAGGCTCCTGGCGCCGGGCAGGGCGCGGTGGGCGCGTGGCATCAGCGGTCCGGCCCTTCCGTCGAGGGCCGCGGATCGGGGTCCACGGCCAGCACTTCGGCGGTGACGCGTCCGCGTGCAAGTCGTGTCGTGATGCGGTCGCCGGGGCGCAGTGCCGTGGCGTCCTGCACGACCTTGCCCGCCGCGTCCGCGACGATGGCGTAGCCTCGCTCGAGGGTCGCCAGCGGGCTGACCGCGTCGAGCGCCCGGGCAGCCAGCTCGAGGCGCCGACGCTGCTCGACGAGGTGACCGTGGATGCCGTGTGCGAGGCCGCGGCGTGCGGCATCGAGGCGCAGATTGAGCGCTGCCACGCGCAGCGCCGGCGATGCCCGCAAGAGCAGCGCGTGCACCGACGTGAACCGGTGCGTGGCGCGCTCCAGGCGCGCGCGACCGGCTCGTCGGAGCCGGCCTTCGAGCTCGTCGAGCCGTTGCGCGAGCTGGCGAAGCACCACGCCCGGGTGAACGCGCGCCAGCCGCTGCTCCCGCACGGACAGCGCATGGCGCTGGTCGGACAGCCGGCGCCGCATCGCGAGCGCCAGTCGTCGGCCCGTGGCTTCGAGCGCACGCAACCACTCGGCCCGATCGGGCACGACCCGCTCGGCGGCGCCGGACGGTGTCGGGGCGCGCTCGTCGGCGACGAAATCGGCGATGGTGACGTCCACCTCGTGGCCCACGCCGCTCACGATCGGGATCGGGCAGGCGAACATGGCGCGGGCCACGGCTTCGTCGTTGAAGGCCCACAGGTCCTCGAGCGAGCCGCCGCCGCGCGCGACGATCAGCACGTCGCAGTCACGACGCTGCGCCGCGAGGCGCAACGCCTGCTCGATCTCCCGGGGTGCAGCCTCGCCCTGCACCGCCACCGGGTAGACCAGCACCGGTATCGCGGGAAACCGGCGGCGCAGGATGTGCAGGATGTCGCGGATCGCGGCTCCCGTGGGGGAGGTGATCACGCCGATGCGCCTCGGGAGGGTCGGCAGCGGCTGCTTGTGGCGGGCGTCGAACAGCCCCTCGGCCGCCAGTTTCTGCTTGAGCGCCTCGAAGCGCCGGCGCAGCAGGCCTTCCCCGGCCTCCTCGAGGTGCTCGATTACCACCTGGAACTCGCCGCGCGCCTCGTACAGGCTCACCCGGCCACGTGCGAGCACGTGCGAGCCGTCCTTTACGGGGAAGCGCACCAGCAAGTTGCGCTGCCGGAACATCGCGCAGCGCACCTGGGCGGTCTCGTCCTTGAGCGAGAAGTACCAGTGGCCGGAGCCGGGCCGCGACAGGTTCGAGATCTCGCCCTCCAGCCAGACCGAGCCCAGGCCGCGCTCCAGCAGGGCACGGGCCTCGCGATTCAGGCGGCTGATGGTGAAGACTTCCCGGGCGGGCGGGACGTCGGCGGCCGGGGCGGGGGCGTCGAACCAGGAATCGGGCATGGTGGCGGGAGTTTAACGGACTCCGGCCGCCGGCCGGGCAGGGTGGAAACTTTCCCCGGGGCAGCCGCGACGGGTACAATTGCCCGCTTCCTTTTTCCCGCCCGGATCAGCCCATGCTGCGCATCCTCGAGGAAGCCCTCACCTTCGACGACGTCCTGCTGGTACCTGCGTATTCGCAGGTGCTGCCGCACGAGGTCAGTCTCGGCACCCAGCTCACGCGCGGCATCCGGCTCAACCTGCCGGTCGTCGCCGCCGCGATGGACACGGTGACCGAACACCGCCTCGCGATCGCCATCGCCCAGGAAGGTGGCATCGGCATCGTCCACAAGAACATGCCGATCGACCAGCAGGTGCGCGAGGTGTCGCGGGTGAAGCGCTTCGAGAGCGGCATCATCCACGACCCGATCACGGTGCGCCCCGAGGCGACCATCCGCGAAGTGCTCGAGCTGACGCGCGCGAAGAACATCTCCGGCGTGCCGGTCGTGCGCGACGGCAAGGCGGTCGGCATCGTCACGCACCGCGACCTGCGCTTCGAGACTCGCTACGAATCGCCGGTGTCGGCGGTGATGACGCCGCGGGAGCGCCTCGTCACGGTGCGCGAGGGCGCGCCGAAAGAAGAAGTGCTCGGCCTGCTGCACAAGCACCGCATCGAGAAAGTGCTGGTGGTCGGCGACGATTACGACCTCAAGGGCATGATCACGGTGAAGGACTTCCAGAAGGCCACCGAGTTCCCGCGTGCCTGCAAGGACGAGCGCGGGGCGCTGCGCGTCGGCGCTGCGATCGGTACCAGTGCCGACACGCTCGAGCGCGCGGCGGCTCTGCGCGAAGCGGGTGTGGACGTGATCGTGGTGGACACCGCGCACGGCCATTCGCGCGGCGTCATCGAGACGGTGCGCCGAATCAAGGCCAAGTGGCCCGGCCAGCAGGTGATCGCCGGCAACATCGTCACGGCCGAGGCCGCAATGGCGCTGGTGGATGCGGGCGCCGACGCCGTCAAGGTCGGCATCGGTCCCGGCTCGATCTGCACCACGCGCGTGGTGGCCGGCGTGGGCGTGCCGCAAATCACCGCGGTGGCGAACGTGGCCGCGGCGCTGGCGGCGCACGGCGTGCCGCTGATCGCTGACGGCGGCATCCGCTTCTCGGGGGACGTCGCCAAGGCCATCGTCGCCGGCGCCTACTGCGTGATGATCGGCGGAATGTTCGCGGGCACTGAGGAATCGCCGGGCGAGGTCGAGCTCTACCAGGGCGCCTCCTACAAGTCCTATCGGGGCATGGGATCGCTCGGCGCGATGGCCCAGGCGCACGGCTCCCGCGACCGTTACTTCCAGGACACCACCGCCGAACTCGAGAAGCTGGTGCCCGAGGGCGTGGAGGGCCGTGTGCCCTACAAGGGCAGCATCGTGGCGATCCTGCACCAGCTCGCCGGCGGCCTGCGCGCCGCGATGGGCTACACCGGCAGCGCCAGCATCGAGGAAATGCGCACGCGGCCACAATTCGTGCGCATCACCGGCGCCGGGATGCGCGAGAGCCACGTCCACGACGTGACCATCACCAAGGAAGCGCCGAACTACCGTGTCAGCTGAGTCCGCGAGCGTCCGTCCGCCCGACATCCACGCCCACCGCATCCTGATCCTCGACTTCGGGGCCCAGTACACGCAGCTCATCGCGCGCCGCGTGCGCGAGGTGGGCGTTTATTGCGAGATCCACCCCTGGGACATGGGCGAGGACGAGGTCCGCGCCTTCGGCGCGCGCGGCATCATTCTCTCCGGCGGCCCCGAGTCGGTCACCGACGCCGAGCCGCCCAGGGCGCCTTCTGCCGTGTTCGAGGCTGGCGTGCCCGTTCTCGGCATCTGCTACGGCATGCAGACCATGGCGCAGCAGCTCGGCGGTCGCGTGACTGCCGGCCACCATCGCGAGTTCGGCTACGCGCAGGTCACCGTGAGCACGCCGTGCCGGCTGTTCGAGGGACTGCGGGACCACACGGATGCCTCGGGCCGCGCCGTGCTCGACGTCTGGATGAGCCACGGCGACCGTGTGGATCAACTGCCGGCGGGCTTCGTGCCGGTGGGGTCCTCGCCGAACGCCCCGATCGCCGCGATGGCGGATGAGTCGCGCCGCTACTACGCGGTGCAGTTCCACCCGGAAGTGACGCACACGCTGCAGGGCGCGCGCATGATCGAGCGGTTCGTGCGCGAGCTCTGTGCCTGCGAGGCGCGCTGGGAGCCCGGCAACATCATTGCCGACGCGATCGTGCGCGTGCGCGAGCAGGTTGGCTCCGACAAAGTGCTGCTGGGGCTGTCGGGTGGCGTCGATTCGTCTGTGGTTGCGGCGCTGCTGCACCGCGCGATCGGCGACCAGCTCATCTGCGTGTTCGTCGATCACGGCCTGTTGCGCGCCGGCGAGGGCGACCAGGTCATGAAGACGCTGGGCGACAACATGGGTGTGCGCGTGATCCGCGTCAACGCGGAGAACCGCTTCCTCGATGCCCTGCGCGGCGAGACCGACCCCGAGCGCAAGCGCAAGATCATCGGCCGGCTGTTCGTCGAGGTGTTCGACGAGGAGGCGCACAAGCTGGAGGGCGTGCGCTGGCTGGCGCAGGGCACGATCTACCCCGACGTCATCGAGTCCGCGGGCGCCAGGACCGGCAAGGCCCACGTGATCAAGAGCCACCACAACGTGGGCGGCCTGCCCGAGCACATGAAGCTCAAGCTCGTCGAGCCGCTGCGGGAGCTCTTCAAGGACGAGGTGCGTCGTCTCGGCCTCGAGCTCGGATTGCCGCGCGAGATGGTGTTCCGCCACCCGTTCCCGGGCCCGGGTCTCGGCGTGCGCATCCTCGGCGAGGTGTCGAAACCGTACGCCGACCTGCTGCGCGGGGCCGACAGGATCTTCATCGAAGAATTGCATGCGCACGGCCTCTACGACCAGACCAGCCAGGCATTCGCCGTGTTCCTGCCCGTGCGTTCCGTGGCCGTGATGGGCGACGGGCGCCGTTACGATTACGTGATTGCGCTGCGTGCGGTGGAAACCGTGGATTTCATGACGGCCCGCTGGGCGCGCCTGCCCTACGAGTTCCTCGACTTGTGCGCGCGCCGCATCATCAACGAGGTGCCGGGCATCTCGCGCGTCACGTACGACATTTCGGGCAAGCCGCCGGCCACGATCGAGTGGGAATAGTGGACCCGGTCGATGCCGCCTTCATGGCGCGCGCGCTCGAACTCGCCCGCCAGGCCGAGGCAGCCGGCGAGGTGCCGGTCGGTGCCGTGATCGTCAAGGATGGGGTGATCGTCGCGGAGGGCTCCAACCGTCCGATCGGCGCGTGCGACCCCACCGCCCATGCAGAGATCGTGGCCCTGCGAGCGGCCGGACAGGCCCTCGGCACGTACCGCCTCACCGGGACAACCCTGTACGTTACGCTCGAGCCCTGCCCGATGTGCGCCTCGGCCATGGTGCACGCGCGCGTGCAGCGGCTGGTCTACGCGGCCACCGATCCCCGTGCGGGTGCGGCCGGGTCCGTGTTCGACATCGTCCAGCACCCACTGTTGAACCACCGCATCGACTGCACCGGCGGAGTGCTGGCGGAGGAGTGCGGGACGCTCCTGCGCAATTTCTTCCTCGCGCGTCGCTGAGGACTGGTGCCGCTCAGCGGCGGGGTGCCGCGCGAGTCCGGCGCGACGCTGGCTTGCGTTCGGGCGGGGGCGGCTCCGCGGGCGGCGGCGCACCGATGCCCGCGACCGCCAGGATGTTCAGGTAGGCCTGCACGTTGTCCACGTAGCGCACCGGCTCCCAGCCGCGCGCATAGCCGCGCCGCGTGCGTGTGTACCAGCGCTCCTGGCCGAGCAGCGGCAGGAACTCGCGCACGTCCTCCCAGCGGTCCGGATTACGGCCGTGCTGCTGGGCGAGGACACGCGCGTCCTCGACGTGCCCGTAGCCGACGTTGTAGGACGCCACGGCCAGCCAGGTCCGGTCAGGTTCGGCGATCCGCTCCGGCATGGTGTCGAGCAGGCGCGAGAGGTAGCGCGCGCCGCCGAAGATGCTGGCACGCGGGTCCAGGCGGTTGCCCGCGCGCATCATCGCGGCCGTATCTTCGGTGAGCTGCATCAGTCCGCGCACGCCGGTGAACGACACGGCACCCGGGTCCCATTTGGATTCCTGGTAACCCATGGCGGCGAGCAGGCGCCAGTCGACCTGGTACTTGGCGGCGGCTTCCTGGAACCAGGCGAGGTAGCGCGGCAGGCGCGTCTCGACGTGCTGCAGGAAGTTGCGCGAGAACAGGTAGTCGAAGCGGTCGTGGTTACCGTAATAGCGCTCGAGCAGCTGGGCGACGACGCCCTCGGCTCGCGCGCCCGCAAAGAAGGCGTTGACCCGGTCGAGTAGTGAGCGATCGTGGGCCGCGGTGCTTACGACCCAGGAGATGGCGCGTTCAGGTGACAGGTCGAGCGCGATGGCGAGCTCCGGGTGCACGACCCGGTTGAGCGCGAACTCGGTGGAGCTCGCGAGCGTGTACTGCACGTTGCCGCGCGAGACGTCGGCGAGGATCTCCTCGGTCTCGGTGTCGGCGCGCTCGACCCAGGCGAGCTCCGGGTATTGCAGGCGCAACTCCTCGAGCGTGCGCTGGTGCGCGCTGCCGGCCGCCACCTCGATCTGGCCCAGCGACGCTGCGCGGATGTCGGACGGGCGCGACTCCCGGCGCCGGTAGACGAGGTGCTCACGGACCCGGTGATAGCCGGGGCCGTAGTGCGCCCCTGGGGGCAGTTCCACCCCGGTGGTGAGGCCGGCCGCCGCGATGTGTGCCCGACCCGCGGCGACCTCCCGGATCGCGGCCTCGCGCGTGCCGACCGTGTAGAGGCGCAACGCTACGCCGAGGTGCTCGGCAAACCGGCTCGCCAGCTCGTAGGCGGGACCTTCCGGCCCCTGGCTGCCGAGGTAATAGGCGTCCGGGCTGTTGCGGGTTACCACCCGCAGTTCGCCCGCCTCGAGCACCTGCCGGAGCACGTCGGGCGGCTGGGCACAGGTGGCTAGCAGCAGGGTCGACAGCAGTGCGAGCAGGGCCTTCATGGTTTGTATAGAATACGCGGCCGCTGGAGAGGTACCGAAGCGGTCATAACGGCGCCGACTCGAAATCGGATGGGGGCATAACCGCCCCACGTGGGTTCGAATCCCACCCTCTCCGCCATCCAACGCCCGCGACCGCGGGCGTTTGCGTCTCAGTCCAGCGAACCGAAGCCAAGCAGCACCGACACGCCCAGCGCGAGGAAGATCGCGGCGGCGACGCCGTGCACCAGCCGCATCGGCAGCTTCCTGGCCGCCACCTCGCCCAGCAGGACGGCGGGGACGTTGGCCAGCATCATGCCGAAGGTCGTGCCGGCCACGACGCCGGCCAGCGAGCTGTACTTCGCGGCCAGCGCCACGGTGGCGATCTGGGTCTTGTCCCCCATCTCGACCAGGAAAAAGGCGACCAGCGTGGTGCCGAACACGCCGAAGCGCGACGCCGTCTGTTCTTCCTCTTCGTACTTGTCGGGCACCAGCGTCCAGAGGGCCATGGCAACGAAGGACAGCCCGAGGATCCAGCGCATGACGTTGGGGCCGACCACGCTGGCGATCCAGGCGCCGGCGGCGCCGGCGAGGGCGTGGTTGGCGAGCGTGGCGACCAGGATGCCGAGCACGATCGGCAGTGGCTTGCGGAACCGGGCGGCCAGTACGAGCGCGAGCAGCTGGGTCTTGTCGCCGATCTCCGCGAGGGCGACCACGCCGGTCGAAACCAGGAACGCTTCCATGGAGGGGGCAGGCCGGGCAGGGCAGGGGTCGCCGGGACCAGCCCCGGCTAACCGTGAAAGTCTAGCATGTGGCGACGACAGAGCCGTGCGGCCCCGCCCGTCGGGCCGCAGCGGACCTTATGTCACCTTCAGCGCTCGGGCGTCGCTCGCAGGCATACGCAGATTCCTCGGTGCCGGCCCGCCAGCCCTGTGGCAGCATCCCGCACTACAACAAGAACCGGGAAACAGCCCGCATGCGCCACGCAGCCCCCGAAGGCGACGAGAGGGAAGCGTTGCCGACCGACGGCATGGACGTCCAGGAGGTTCGCGACACGGACAGCCTGCGTCTGTTCATTGCCGAGTGGCATCGGAACTACCTGCGGCGGGCGGTCGAGCCTGCGTCCGCAGGCGACGGGCCTCGCGCCACGGTGGCATGATCGGCGCATGATCATCGACGCCTGGGCCCAGCACCCGACCGCGCGCCATCTCGCCCATCCCATGTTCGACTCGCTGCGGCGCTGGACGCGCGGCGAGGCGAGCCCGCTCGGGGCAGCGGCGCCCACGGACGATTGGCCCGTGTCCGTCACCCTGACCGCCATGGACGAGGGCGGTGTCACCTGCAGCCTCATCAGCGCGTGGGAGGGGCCCCGCGGGTCGCTGATCTCGAACGACGAGGTGGCGTCGTTCGTCCGGCAGGCGCCGGAGCGGCTGGTCGGTGTCGGCTCGGTCGACATCAGCCGGCCGCGCGCGGCGGTGCGCGAGATGCGCCGCTGCGTGCGGGAACTCGGCTTCAAGGCCATCCGCCTGCTGCCGTGGCTTTGGGAGCTGCCGCCGACGCACGCGCGCTTCTATCCGGTGTTCAGCGAATGCTGCGAGCTCGGCGTGCCGTTCTGCACCCAGGTGGGGCACACCGGGCCGCTGATGCCGTCCGAGGTCGGCCGGCCGATTCCCTACATCGACCAGGTGGCCATCGATTTCCCGGAGCTTGTCATCGTCGGCGGGCACATCGGCTATCCGTGGACCGAGGAGATGATCGCGGTCGCGACCAAGCATCCGAACGTGTACATCGACACGTCGGCCTACACCGTGCAGCGCTATCCGCCGCAACTCGTGGCGTATCTCCGCGCGCACGGCGCGGGCAAAGTGCTGTTCGGCAGCAACTGGCCGATGATCGCGCCGCGCAGGGCGCTCGAAGGCCTCGACGCGCTGGACCTGCCGGACGCAACGCGCGCCGCCTTCCTGGCCGGCAACGCGGCGCGCGTGTTCGGGCTCTGAGCGAGCCGGCCGTGATTACTTGATCTGGCCGCGGATCTCGCCGAGCCGGTAGTCGCCAGGCCCCGAGTTCGGCGGGTCCATCCCGTCGCTGGTGTGGACGTTGACGTACGCGTTGCCCGCGGCGAACTGCTCGAGCAGTTCGCCCAGGGGCGCGCCGGTCATCGAACCCTTCAGGTCCGACGCGTCGAACTTGCCCTGCGCCAGCACGCCGCTGAACTTGCCTTTCTTCGGTGCCGCGTGGAACAGCTTCACGACCAGCGGGCCGTTGGCGCCCGCCGGACCGAGGTGAATGTCGGCCTCGACGGCGTTCTCGAGGTCTTTGACCGTCAGCACGTAGCTGACCGACTGGCCGTTCGCTGCGACGTGCAGCTCGATCTCGCCCGACGCCGGCGTCTTGATCGGATCCGGGACGTTCGATGCGCCGGACAGTTCGACCTTGTACGTCACCTCGGCGGCCTGGGCGGGCACGGCCGCGAGCGCGAACGCTGCGACGACGAGTGGGAACACGGCGCGATTCAGCATGTACATGACGGCTTCATCCTCGGGCGGAACCTGTGCACTCAAATAGGCTGCCGCGCGCCGCTCGTGAATACGTAGTTTGGGAATACGCGTTTCGCGCCCGCCCGGTCGCGGGCTGCCGCAAGTCAGGCCAGCGCCAGCGTGATGCCGCCACTGGCCAGCACCAGCGCGCTGGCCGGGAGCACGGCCCGGCGCAGCCGCGCGTCGCCGAGCACGGTCACCATCGCGGTCTTGATGAGGGTGTTGGTCAGCGCCGCGACCGTGATCGCCTGCACGGCGATCTGCGCGCTGCCGGACCGCGCGTACTGCGCCATGGACAGCGTGATGGCATCCACGTCCGTGGTGCCCGCCAGCGCTGCCACGAAATACACGCCGTGGCTGGGCGCATGGGCCTCCACCAGCTTGACCACCAGCAGCACGAACGCGAAGAACGCAGCGAACCGGGCGGCGGCGGTGAGGCTGAACGGGTTCCTGAGCTGCACGCCCGGCGTACGCTCGTCCCTGCGCGCGCGGCTGTGCAGGTACCCGGCAGCCGCGGTGGCGACCACGGCCATGGTCGCGAACGGCACCAGCACCGGGCCGACCAGGCTCCGGTTCACCACCAGCACCTCGATGATGATGCGCACGAACATCACGGCCCACGCGAGCAGGATGCCGCTCGCCAGCGCCGAGGCGGTGCCAGCGTAGGCGGGCTCGCGACTCTGGCGCGCGAAGGCGAGCGTGACGGCGGTGGACGAAACCAGGCCACCCGTCAGGCCGGTGAGTGGAATACCGCGGTGCGCGCCGAGCAGCCGAGTGGCGACGTAGCCCACCAGCGACAGGCTCGAGATCAGCAGCACCAGCATCCACAGGGAGCGGGGCCGCAGTGCGCCCCACGGGTCGATCGGCTGGTCCGTCAGCAATGGCAGCACGATGAACGTCGCGATCAGCAGGCGCAGGCCGGCGTAGACGTCCTCGCGGTCCAGCCGTTGCACCAGGCCGTGCAGCGGCTGCTTGTAGGCCAGCACGGCGGCGACCATGACGCCGAGCCCAACGGCAAGGTCGCGATAGCCGAGCGTGGTCATCGCTCCCAGCAGGCAGGCGGCCACCGCCGCGAGCTCCGTGGTGAGGCCGAGCGCGTCGGGCTGGGTGCGCGCCGAGATGACGTAGCCCGCGAGCACCGGTGCGAGCGAGGCAATCAATGCCGCCGCCAGTATCCAGGGAGAGTCGAGAACCAGGGTGAGCCAGCCGCCGAGCGCGCCGATCAGCGCAAACAGGATGAAGGTGCGCAGGCCGCCGATGGTCTGCTCGTCGTGCTCGCGCTTGTGTCGCTCCCGTTCGATGCCGAGCAGGGCCCCGATCAGCAGTGCTGTCGCGAAGTTCCACACGGCCTCGAGGTCGACGGCGGGGTGCATGCGGCTGGTCTCACTCGCTCCGTCGCGGCCCGGCGTACAGGTCGATCACCTGCTCGAGCGCGCGCTGGCAGACGCGGCAGAAGGGCACCTCGTCCCGCGTGAACATCACGCAGTCGAGCTGCGGGCGGTAATAGGCCTGCGCATCGTAGTTGGCCCCCCGGAAGGCCCCGACCGCCCCAGCGTGGCGCTGCGACCGGAACAGGCGGGTGGTGGAGGCCCGTTCCTCGCCAAACAGCGCACTCATTTCCTGCTCGGGCCTGTTGTCGGCTCGGATCTGCCGGCGCCGTGCCTGGAATTCGCGCTGGCGCGTCTCGAACTCCTGCTTCGGCCACGGGGTCGGCACCGGCGTGCCGGCCGTGACGAGGTCGCGCCACTTGAGCGGCCGTCCGTCGAGCAGCGCCGTGACGTTGGCTTCCCATGGCTCGACCACCGTGGCCACTGGCGTGTAAGCGACGGGCGAGGTGTAGTACTCGTCGGCGAGCCCGGCGAAGTGGTGGCCGAACTCGTGGACGAACAGGTAGTCGGCCCAGTCACTGTCGACCGCGACGGTGGCGAAAGTGCCGTAGATCCCGCCGCCGCCGTAGGTCGCCGCGTTCACCAGGATGGCGATGAACTCGTAAGGCGCCCATGCGGCGACATCGCGCAGGTCGCGGTTGTCGAACGTCAGGACGTAACGCTCCGAGCCGAAGGCGTCGTAGGTGGCGCCCACCGGCGTGCGCCGCTGGGTACCGTTGGACGGGCGTGCGATGCCCGAGTCCTGCGAGGGTGGGCACAGGCCCCACACGTTGAAGTCGGCGCGCCGCGAGGCGAACGGCTCGTGGCGAAACAGGGCGTCGGCCATGCGCCGCGCATCCGGACCGAATTTGGCCTGGCACTCGGCAGACGTGTAACCGTCGCTGACGAGCAGCAGATCCACCTTGTCGGCCGGCTCGCCGTTGCGCTCGATGCCGAGCAACTCCTGGCGCGGGGGCGTTGCGCGTACGACGAAGGGGTCCGCCGGGTCGACACTGGTCTGCCACGCCTTCTCGAACGACTGGTCTGCGCGCCTGCGCAATACCGTCACTGCCACCGGGCCGTCGGGCAGCGGGAAGCGCAGCGACTCGTGGAACGTACGGTGCGACTCCGCGGCCTCCGCGGTGGTGATCCACTCGCCGAAGATCGAGGCGAAGCCTCGCGCGTAGAGCAGGCGGCCGCCGGCGTCGCGAACCTCGAAGCGGTACGCTCCCGGTTCACCGGAGTCCAGCGTGCGCGCCGGATGCCCCGGCCAGGCCAACGGCTCGACGCTGACACGGTCCAGGGCGTAGACGTCCATCCCTTTGCCGCCCGTGTGGAAGAAATCCACGCGCATCGTGCCGGGGGCGTCCGCGGCCATGGCCGTCATCGCCAGCATCCCCCACGCGCAGGCTGCGGCAGGCAGGCATCGGAACGCGCGGTGCACTTCAGCGCCTCCTGGACGCAGCCTTGCGGCGGCGCACCGGCGCGGAACGCGCGCGGACGGGTTTCGCGGGCGTCTTGCGGCTCTTCTTGCCCCGGGCCTTCAGGTTGGTGCGGGCCACCGCGCGTTGTTCGCGGACCTGCAGGGCCGTCTCCACCTGCCGCAGTTGCGTGACAAACAACTGCGCGGCGCGGGAGAGCGAACGCTTGCGCGAGTAGAACAGCCCGTAACTCATGTGCAGCCAGGGCGCGTCGAACGGCACCAGCGTGACCCTGCTGGCGCGCAATTCGGCCTCGATCGCCGTGAGCGGCGCGAGCCCGATGGCGTCGCCCGCCATCACGGCGGACTTGGCCACGGCGAAGCTGTCGAGCATGAGGCTGGGCGACAGGTCGCCCGTGTCGCGGTCCACCTTGGCCAGCGGCATGGACTTGGCGACGTGCACGGCGATGCGCTGCGGTATGCGCGACGTCACCAGGGGGAACTCGAGGATCTTCGCCAGCGACAGGTCCTTCGCGGTCGCGAGCGGGTGGCCCTTGCGCGCGAAGAAGAACACACGGTGCTCGGCCACCGGCTCGATGGCGAGACGGGTCGGGTGGCGCTCGGCGCTGGTCGTGTCGGCGATGGCGAACTCGAGCCGGCCGGCCATCACGGCGCGCGAGAGTTCCTCGAAGTCGCCGAGCACCGCATGCACGCGCAATCGCGAGTTGACGGTGGCCATGCGCCCGAGTGCGACTCCGAGCGGCAATTCGGCAGCGAACATGTCGGTCCCGAAAACGATCTCGGGCGCCTGCAGCCCGGCGAGTTCCTCGAGGTCCCGCGTCAGGTCGCGCGCCTGGGAGAAGATGCGGCTGGCGTGGTCGATCACCAGGCGGCCGGCTTCGCCCGGCCGGAGCGCCTTGGTAGCCGTGTCCACCAGCTTGATGCCGAGCGCCGACTCGAAGGATGCGATGCGCTTCAGGAGTGCCGGCGGCGTCAGGCCCAGGGCCTGCGCAGCCCGGCTGAGATCGCTCGCCGGGATCCGGCCGACGATGTCGAGGAGGCTCGGAGTTTTCACGGTCGTACCTGCACGCTGGTGAATGAAGGGCCGCGCAGCACGCCACAGGGGCAGATCGCCGGCGGGCACGGCACTTGCACCGCGGTACTGTACCGCGGCGGCGGGGCAGCCTGCAGGGCATCCTGCCGCCACGACGCCGGCGGCTGTCCCGGCCGTCGTCCGGCGCCCGCCACAGCCGGTATGATGTCCGAATGACCTCGAAGCTGCTGTCGCGACGCGACATCGAATTCCTGTTGTACGAATGGCTCGACGTGGCCTCGCTCTGCCAGCGGCCGCGTTATGCCGATCACTCCCGCGAGACCTTCGACGGGGCGCTCGACACCGCGGAGCGCATCGCCACGGAGGTCTTCCTCCCGCACCGGCGCAAGAGCGACGTCGAGGAGCCCCGTTTCGACGGCGAGCGCGTGCACCTGATCCCCGAGGTCGGTGCGGCGTTCAACGCCTTCGCGGAGGCCGGCCTGCTTGCCGCCGCCCAGGACTACGGGTACGGTGGCATGCAGCTGCCGGCAGTCGTGGACAAGGCCTGCTTCGCGTACGTGCTGGCCGCCAACGTCGGCAGTGCGGGATATCCATTACTGACCGCTGCCAACGCCAACTTGCTTCTCGCACACGGCAGCGCCGCGCAGGTCGATGCCTTCGCCCGGCCGCAGCTCGCCGGCCGCTTCGCCGGCACCATGTGCCTGTCCGAGCCGCAGGCCGGATCGTCCCTGGCCGACGTCGCGACCCGTGCCGAGCCCGACGGCGATTCGCCGTTCGGGCCGCAGTTCCGGTTGTCCGGCAACAAGATGTGGATCTCGGGCGGCGAGCACGAGTTGACCGAGAACATCGTGCACCTGGTGCTGGCGCGCATCACCGACGCACCGCCGGGGGTGAAGGGCATCTCGTTGTTCATCGTGCCTCGCCGGCTGGTCGGCGCCGACGGAGTCTGCGGCGAGCGCAACGACGTGACGCTCGCTGGGCTCAACCACAAGATGGGTTACCGGGGCACGGTCAACACCCTGCTCAACTTCGGCGAAGGCCGCTTCCGGCCCGGCGGCCGCGCCGGTGCCGTCGGCTACCTGGTGGGCGAGCCGAATCGCGGCCTGGCCTGCATGTTCCACATGATGAACGAGGCGCGCATCGGCGTCGGCCTCGGGGCCGTCGCGCTCGGTTACGCCGGCTTCCTCGAGTCGCTCGACTACGCGCGCAACCGCCCGCAGGGCCGGCCCGTCGGGTCGAAGGACCCGTCGTCGCCCCCGGTGCGGATCATCGAGCACGCCGACGTGCGGCGCATGCTGCTGGCGCAGAAGTCCTACGTGGAGGGCGGGCTCGCGCTCAACCTCTACTGCGCGCGCCTGGTGGACGAGCAGAACACCGCCGCGAGCGAAGCGGACCGCAGCGAGGCGGGACTGCTGCTGGAGATCCTCACGCCGATCGCGAAATCCTGGCCGTCGCAGTGGTGCCTCGCGGCCAACGACCTCGCCATCCAGGTGCACGGCGGCTACGGCTACACGCGCGACTACCCGGTGGAGCAGCTGTACCGCGACAACCGCCTGAACCCCATCCACGAGGGCACCCACGGCGTCCAGGCACTCGACCTGCTCGGACGCAAGGTGAGCATGGAGGGCGGGCGAGCCCTGGAACTGCTGGGCAAGCGCATGGCTGCGACCATCGCGCAGGCCCACGCGAGCGGTGACCCGGATCTGGCCGGCTGGGCCGAGGCGCTCACCGACGTCCTGAAGCGGGTGGGGCGGACGACGAACGCACTCTACGCCGCACGTGATCCGCAGCGCATCCTCGCCAACGCGACCGTGTACCTCGAGGCGTTCGGCCACGTGGTGCTGGCGTGGACATGGCTCGGCCAGGCGCTGGCCGCCCACGGCAAGGCCGGGGATTTCTACGCGGGCAAGCGCCAGGCTGCCCGCTATTTCTTCCGCTGGGAGTTGCCGCGCACGGGCCCGCAGTTCGCCCTGCTCGACAGCATCGACGACACGACGCTCGCCATGCGCGACGCGTGGTTCTGAGGGCCTCGCATGCCGAAGTCGATCTTCATCACCGGAGCGTCGTCGGGCCTCGGCGAGGCAATCGCCGTCGAGTTCGCGCGTCGCGGCTATGCAGTGGCCATCGCAGGGCGACGGGTGGAGCGCCTCGATTCGCTGGCCACGCGGCTCAAGGAACTCGGCGCTGCCGCCGCGCTGCCGCTGGCGCTGGACGTCACCGACTATGCATCGATCGACGCGGCGCTCGACCGGGCGGCGCGCGAGTTCGGGCGGCTGGACATCGTCGTCGCGAACGCAGGCGTGGGTTACACGCTGCCGGTCGGCCGAGGCAAGTTCGAACAGGTGCGCCAGACCATCGACACGGACCTCACGGGCGCCATCGCGACGATCGAGTTCGCGCTGCCGAGGCTGCGCGCGCAGGGCGGCGGACAGCTCGTGGCGATCACCTCGGTGGCCGGAGCGCGCGGCATGCCGCAGATGGCCGCGTACTCGGCGGCCAAAGCCGGCCTGCACCGCTACGTGCAGGCGCTGCGCGCCGAGGTGCACCACGAGCCGATCACGGTGACCGAGCTGGCGCCCGGCTACATCGACACCGACATGAACCGTGGCGCGAAGAGCCGCCCGTTCGTCATTCCGCTGGAGCGGGGCGGGGCGATGCTCGCGCGCTTGATCGAGCGCCGCGTGCGACACCGCTACGTACCGGCGTGGCCGTGGGCGCTGGTCGTGCCGCTCGTGAAGCTGTTGCCGACGCGGCTGCTTGCGCCGCCGCCCCGCAAGAGGTGAGGACCTGCCCGAGATGACCCAGTTGCCTGCAGACACCCGGCCCGTCGCCCCGCAGCACGCCATCGAGGCGGAGCGCCTCGGCGCGTGGCTCGCGGCCAACGTCGCACCGCTCGACGGCCCGCTCGAGATCGCGCAGTTCAAGGGCGGCCAGTCGAACCCCACGTACCTGCTCGCGGCAGGCCGCCAGCGCTACGTGCTGCGGCGCAAGCCGCCCGGCAAGCTGCTGCCGTCGGCGCACGCCGTGGACCGCGAATTCCGCGTCATCCGCGCGCTCGCCGGCACCGGCGTGCCGGTCGCGAAAGCGCACGCCCTGTGCGAGGACGATGCGGTGATCGGCACGGCGTTCTACGTGATGGAGTACGTTGCCGGCCGCGTGTTCTGGGATCCGGGCCTGCCCGGCCTCGAGCCCGCCGAGCGCGCCCGGATCCACGACGAGATCAATCGCGTCATCGCCGCCCTGCACAGTGTGGACTACGCAAGCGCGGGCCTCGGCGACTTCGGCCGCACGGGCGAATACATCGCCCGGCAGGTGGCACGCTGGAGCAAGCAGTACCAGGCCTCGGAGACCGAGAAGATCGAGGCCATGGACAACCTGATCGCGTGGCTGCCCGCGAACATCCCAGCCGGCGACGAGACGCGCATCGTCCACGGCGACTACCGCATCGACAACGTGATCTTCCACCCGGCCGAGCCGCGGATCCTCGCGGTGCTCGACTGGGAGCTCTCGACGCTCGGTCACCCGCTCGCGGATTTCGCCTACCACTGCATGGTGTGGCGCATCCCGCCCGGCACGTTCCGCGGACTGGGCGGCCGCGACCTGGCCGCGCTCGGCATCCCGTCCGAGCAGGAGTACGTCGCGACGTACTGCCGCCGCACCGGCCGGGCGGGCATCGAGACGCGGGACTGGGAGTACTACATGGTCTACAACATGTTCCGCATCGCCGCGATCGTGCAGGGCGTGATGGCGCGCGCCCTGCAGGGCAATGCCTCGAGCGCGCAGGCACTCGAGACAGGCCGTGCGGCCCGCCCGCTCGCCGAACTCGCCTGGGCGCAGGTCGAGCGGCTCAAGCCAGCCTGAGGAGGCCCCATGGACTTCGAGTTTTCCCCGAGGGTGAAGGACCTGCAGCAGCGGGTGACCGCGTTCATGGACGAGCACGTCTACCCGAGCGAAGCCCGGTTCCACGCGGAGATCGAGGCCAATCGCCGCGCGGGTGACGCGTGGGTTCCGACGCGCGTGGTCGAGGAGCTCAAGCAGAAGGCCAGGGCGGCGGGGCTGTGGAACCTCTGGCTGCCTGAATCGGAATACGGCGCCGGCCTCACCAACCTCGAGTACGCGCCGCTCGCCGAGATCATGGGCCGCTCGCACCTCGCGCCCGAGGCATTCAACTGCTCGGCGCCCGACACCGGCAACATGGAGGTGCTGGTGCGCTACGGCGACGAGGCGCAGAAGCGGCAGTGGCTCAAGCCGCTGCTCGAGGGCGAGATCCGCTCCGGCTTCGCGATGACAGAGCCCGCGGTGGCGTCCTCCGATGCGACCAACATCACCGCGAGCATCGTCCGCGACGGCGACCACTTCGTGATCAACGGCCGCAAGTGGTGGACCTCGGGCGCGGGTGACCCGCGCTGCAAGGTCCTCATCTTCATGGGCAAGACCGACCCGCAGAACCCGAGCCGGCACCGCCAGCAGTCCATGATACTGGTACCCATGGACGCGCCCGGGGTGCGCGTGGTGCGCAACGTGCCCGTGTTCGGCTACGACGACGCGCCGCACGGCCACTCCGAGGTGGATTTCGTGGACGTGCGCGTGCCCGTGGGCAACCTGCTGCTCGGCGAAGGGCGCGGCTTCGAGATCGCGCAGGGCAGGCTCGGCCCCGGCCGCATCCACCACTGCATGCGCGCGATCGGCGCCGCGGAGCGCGCGCTCGAGTTGATGTGCCGGCGTTCGCTGAGCCGGGTCGCGTTCGGCCGCGCACTCGCGGAGCAGGGCGTCTGGCGCGAGCGCATCGCCGAGGCGCGCATGAAGATCGACCAGGCGCGCCTGCTGGTGCTGCACGCGGCCTGGAAGATGGACGTGGCCGGCAACAAGGCGGCGCAGCGGGAAATCGCGATGATCAAGGTGGTCGCGCCCAATGTCGCCTGCCAGGTGGTCGACCAGGCGATCCAGCTGTTCGGCGGCGCCGGCGTGTCGGACGATTTCGGTCTCGGCTGGATGTATGCCGCCCTGCGGACGCTGCGCATCGCCGACGGGCCGGACGAGGTGCACCGCAACCACATCGCCAAGCTCGAGCTTGGGCGGTACTTCACGCGCTGAGGGTCGCGCATGCAGATACAGGGCAGGATCGCACTGGTCGCCGGTGCCGGGCGCGGCATCGGCCGGGCGCTGTGCCGGGAGTTCGCGCGCCGCGGGGCCGCGGGCATCGTGGTGGCCGACCTCGACGCCGCTCTGGCAAGCGCCACGGCCGCGGAACTCGGCGGCCTGGGGCTGCAGTGCGACGTCGCCGATGCCGGCGCGGTCGCAGCGATGGTGCGGAGCGCGCAAGCGCATTACGGCCGCGTGGACCTGATGGTTTCCAACGCCGGCTTCGGTGCCGACGCGCTCGACCTGGACGACGCGCTGTCCGCGCCGGACGAGCGCTGGCAGCGCATGTGGGACGTGCACGTCATGTCCCACGCGCACGCCTGTCGCGCCGTGCTGCCCGGGATGCTGGCCCGCGGCGTCGGCTGCCTGGTGAACGTCGCCTCGGCGGCGGGTCTGCTGAGCCAGGTCGGCGACACGCCCTACAGCGTCACCAAGCACGCGGCCGTCGGACTCGCGGAGTCGCTTGCCATCACCTACGCCGATCGCGGCATCCAGGTCTCGGTGGTCTGTCCGCAGTACGTCGCGACCGCGATCACCGGTCTCGACGAGGCGACGGCCGCCGGATCGCTGCCTGGTGTGCTCACGGTGGAACAGGCCGCGACCGCCGCGGCCGACGGCATCGAGGCCGGCGGCTTCCTGATCCTCACCCACCCGGAAGTGCTCGGCTATTTCCAGCGCAAGGCGTCGGACTACGACCGCTGGCTCGCCGGCATGCGTCGGGTGCGCGACGGCGCGCGGGCGGGCGGCCTGTTGAAGGTCAAGGGCCGCTAGGTCCTGCGCTGCGCGGTGCGCTTGCGGCGGCCACTCTTCCGTGTCACGGCGCGCGCCATTTGTGCGAACGCAGCCTCGCAGGACTGCGCGAGTTCGAATGCATCGGCGAGCACGGCGGCATTCGCCACGATGCCGAAATCCATGCGGTCTTCAACCGAAACGACGGTGACGTTGAGGCCCACCGGGCCGGCGAGCATCGAGACGGGGTACGCCGCCACCAGGCGGCAGGCGCCGAGGTAGCGCGGGCCTTCGACAGCACCGACGTTCGACACCGTGAGGTTGACGACCGGGCGGGCGATCGGACCGAGGCCCAGGGTGTTCGAAGCGAACCACAAGCCGAAGGCGAGTGCCGCGTAGTCGAGCGCGGCCTCGTGCGAGAGGGTGTTGAACTCGGCCTTGGCGGCCCGCGCGTTGGCCACGACCTGCCGCAGCCGATCGGCGGCGCCCGAGCGTGGCCGGGCGAGGGGCACGAACAGGGTCGCCGCCTTGGTCGTCGCTTCCATGTCGCCGGGAGCGCGCAGCGACACCGGGCACATGGCGACGAGCGCCTGGCGCGGCCGTTCGCCGAGCGCCGCGAGCAGCCGCTCCACCCCGGCGTCCACGACGGCCAGCACGACGTCGTTCAGCGTCGCGTTGCAGCTGAGCGCCACGCGCCGCATTGCGTCGAGCCGCAGGCTGAACCCGGCGAACGAGCGTTCGGCCGCGATCGGCTCGTTGAAGCGCGTGTGCGGCCCAGCGAACGGTCGGTTGCCGCGCGGCCCGCCGGCCCCGCCCCGGGTCGTGGCCGAGAGCCTGCTCACCAGTTCGCGCGCGGCCGACGCCTGCGCGAACAGGCTGCGCAGCCCGCCGGTCATGGCGCGCCTGAGCGCGTCGGGACCCGCGGCGGCCTCGCTGTCGCTGCCCGCGAAGAACGGCGGGGCAACCGCACCCGGCTCCCGCGGCAAGCGCCCGAAGATGCGTTCGAGCGCGTAGCGACCGTCACAGTAGGCATGGTGCGTCTTCACGTAGACCGCGAGCTGGCCTGAGGCGAGTCCGTCGAGGACGTACACGTTGAACATGGGCCGTGTGCGATCGAGCGGCGGCTCGTGCAGGCGCGCCACGTGACGGCAGAGTTCCTCCAGGTCGCCGGGTGCCTCGATCGTCCCGCGCAGGACGTGGCGCCGCGGGTCGACGCGCTCGGTGGGGCGCCAGCGGGGCAGGGCGAGCACGGACAGGTCCGGCACCGCGTCGAACGGCGGCGCAGGCCGCGCAGCCCGATAGGCACGTGCCACCTGCTTGGCCGCGGCTGCCGCCGTGAGCCCGGGCGGCGGGTCGAGCAGCATGAGGGCGCCGACGTTCGAGGGCGTCCCGGGCCGCTCGATCAGCAGCGAGGCCAGGTCCAGCAGGGGCATCGGCCGGGTCATGCTGGCGGGCAGTATGCGATAACCGCTAGGACTGCCGCTACGCGCCCGGTGCTAGACTCGGATTGCCTGCGACGGGCAGCGATTCGAGAGCGACGAACAGATGCGTCAACTGCGTGCCGAGGATGCCCGATTCGTCTATGCAGAGACCGGGCACTCGAATTCCAACATCACTCTGGTGCACATCTACGACCCGTCCACCGCCCCCGGCGGGCGCGTCCGCTTCAAGGGCCTGCTGAAGTACGTCGAGAGCCGGCTGCACCTCTCGCCTGTGTTCCGGCAGCGGCTGTTGCGCGTGCCCCTCGAGCTCGATTACCCGTACTGGATCGAGGACGAACGCTTCGACCTCGAGTACCACGTGCGCCACGTCGCGCTGCCGAAGCCCGGTGACTGGCGCCAGTTCTGCATCCAGGCCTCGCGCATCCACGCCCGCCCGCTCGACATGACGCGACCGCTGTGGGAGCTCTACCTGGTCGAAGGGCTGGACAGCTTCCTCGACCTGCCGCCCGACAGCTTCGCGATCCTGACCAAGATCCACCACGCTGCGATCGGCGAGAAAGGCGGCGCGGAGATTGCCACGCTGCTGCACGACACCACGCCGCACCCCCCCCAGCCAGAACCGCCCGAGCCCTGGTTCCCGGAGTCGCCACCTGGTTCGCTGTCGCTGCTGGCGCGGGCGGCCGTGCACAACGTGGTGCAGCCGTTCATGTTCGCGGCGCCTCTGGCGCGCGCGCTGCGTCGCGTCGCGCCGGCCGTGCTCGGCACGCTCGGCGAGATCTGGTCGCACCCCGAGCGCCTGCTGCCGATCACCCGCTTCAATGCCGAGGTCTCGCCGCACCGCGTGTTCGAGACCCGCCGCTTCATGCTGGAGGAATTCAAGCGCGTCCGCTCGCTGGTGCCCGGGGCGACGATCAACGACGCCGTGCTGGCCGTCTGCGGCGGCGCACTGCGCCGCTACCTGGCCACGCACGACGAGCTGCCCGCGGCTAGCCTGGTGGCGATCGCGCCGCTGTCCATCCGCAATGCCGACAGCACCACCGGGCTGCAGTCGGGCCTGAGCCTGCTGCACGTGCCGCTCGGTACGGAGATCGAGGACCCGGTGCGGCGCCTGCGCACCGTGCGCCAGTACACCGCCAACGCCCAGGACATCGAGCAGGCCGTCGGCGCGAAGGAACTCACCGACATCACCAAGCACGCGCCCGCCGCCACGCTTGCCATGTCCGCGCGGCTGCTGGCCGGCTCGTCGCTGGGCCTCGGCCAGCGGCAGCCGCTCGCGAGCTGCACGATCACCAACGTGCCGGGCCCGGCCATCCCGCTGTACCTGAACGGCGCACGCATGACGTACTTCTCGGCGATCATGCCGATCTCGGACGGCATGGGCCTGGTGTTCTCGGTCACGAGCTACGACGGCAAGATCATCATCTCGCCGACGTCGTGCCGCGAGCAGATCCCCGATCCGGAGTTCTTCGCGCTCTGCATCCGCGAGTCGTTCCAGGAATACCTCGAACTGGCGAGCCGGCCGGCGAAGCGGGCGAGGACGGTGTCGAGAAAGAAGAAGCCTGGGCGCGCCAAGGCCAAAGGTCCGGCGCGACCCCGGCGCAGCGCGGCCTGAAGCACGAGGCCGCCGCGGCGGGCCCCGCCGGGGGCCTCAGGCGACCCGGGTCACCAGCGACGCGCAGCGCTCGTAGAGCGTGCCGAGGCGCCCGTCCATGCGGAACGGCCGCCAGTCGCCCTCCGGCTGGGCCAGGCGGTCGGCGACGATGTACATCACCGCCGCATTGAACCCCAGGCCGAGGTGGCTGCCGGGCACCCAGATGTTCTCGTGCTCGCCCTCGGTGGTATCCAGGCGCGCCGCCTGCGGAGGCACCACGCCGTCCGTCATCGAGTAGATGCAGGTCGAGGGCATGGGCGGCGGTGACTTGAGCACCTTGCCGCGCACGTGCGCGAGGTGTGCGACCGGGCCCATCGGGTGGGCGAAATAGCGGTAGACCGCGCGCACGAACAGCCGTGTATTGAAGTTGTCGGTCGAGAATCGCATCGGGCTGCCGAGCGAAATGACGCTGCGCACGCATTCCGGTGCGCTGTGTGCAGCGTAGAAGCCGTACACGCCCCCCAGGCTCCAGCCGACGATGCTCACCTTGCGGCGGTGCTTGTGCTGCAGGAAGCGCACTTTCTGCTCCAGCGCCTGGCTGAACTTGAGCTTGAACCCGGTATTCTGGCCGAAACCCCAGGTCTCGACGTGGTAGCCGCGCGACTGCAGGAACAGCTTCAGGCCGACCATGGTCGCGTCGCCGGCGGTGAACCCCGGCACCAGGAGCACCGGGTGCCCATCGCCGCGCGGAGCTGTGCTCAGAACCGGCAGCAGGGCCGGCAGCAGGGCCATCTCCAGGAATGCTCGCCCTTCGATCAGGGAGTAGATCAGGCGGGGGGGGCTTGCCACCTTTGAGCCGTTGACGTTCGCCATCCTGGTTGCAGCGACCTCTACGTGTGAGCGTGGTTGCGATGCAACACCAAGCTTAACAGCCCGCCGGCGTTGCGGGGAGGGCGGTGCCTGAGCCAAGCTTGCGGTTTCGCGGCCCATCGGTCCGCCCGGGCCAATCGCAGGAAATATTATGAAAAACAAAGCCATATACGTTGCCTTGGTAGCCCTTGGCGGCCTGTTTGCGACCGCGCCGGCCCCGGCGACGGAGCGCAGCGAGGTCGCCGAGCAGTACAAGTGGGACCTCGGGAACCTGTATGCGGACGAGGCAGCCTGGGTCGCCGCCAAGCAGGCGCTCGAGCAGGACATCCCTCGGCTCGCGCGCTGGCAGGGCAGGCTCGGGGAGTCCGCTGCCAGCCTGCTCGGCGCCTTGAGCGACTGGGAGAAGACCAGTCTGCAGGCGGATCGCCTGTATTCCTACGCGCAGCAGCTCAGTGACGAGGACACGCGCGTCGCGCGCAGCCAGCAGATGCAGCAGCAGGCCGGGCAGGTCTACACGGACCTGCAGACCGCCACCGCATTCATGCGGCCGGAATTGCTCTCCGTAGGCAGGCCGACGATCGAGCGCTTCCTGGCCGGGGAGCCGCGCCTCGCGCAGTACCGCATGTTCCTCGACGACATCCTGCGGGCCGCGCCGCACACGCTGTCCCCGGCGGAGGAAAAGGTCGTGGCCCGCGCGGGCGCCATGGCGCAGACCGGCCGCACCGTGCACTCCGTACTTACCAATGCGGACCTGCCGTTCCCGGAGATCACGCTGTCGACCGGCGAAAAGGTCCGGCTCGACGCCGCTGCCTACAGCAAGCACCGGGCGTCCCCAGTCAAGGTCGACCGCGATGCCGTGTTCCGCGCGTTCTGGGGTCGCTACGGCGAGTACTCCCGGACGCTCGCCACCACCCTCGACGCCCACGTGCGCACCCACGTGTTCAACAAGGACGTGCGCAAGTTCGGCAGCTCGCTCGAGGCATCGCTGTTCGATTACAACATCCCGGTGTCGGTCTACACGCGCCTGATCGACGACGTGCACGCGAACCTGCCCACGCTGCACCGCTACCTGCGGCTGCGGCAGAAGATCATGGGCCTGCCGTCGCTCGGCTACGAGGACCTCTACGCGCCGATCGTCGAAAGCGTGGACCTGCAGTACACGCCCGAGCAAGGCATGCAGCTCACGCTCGACGCGTTCGCGCCGCTCGGTCCGGAGTACGTCGAGGCGTTGCGCAAGGGCTACGCGTCGCGCTGGGTGGACTTCCTGCCGAGCACCGGCAAACGGCCGGGTGCCTACAGCACGATGGTGTACGGCGTGCATCCCTACCAGCTGCTCAACTACAACGGCGCGTGGGACGACGTCTCGACGCTGGCGCACGAGTCGGGGCACTCGATGCACTCGTACCTGGCGACGGCCAACCAGCCGTACGCGACGGCCAACTACTCGATCTTCGTCGCGGAGGTGGCCTCGACGCTGAACGAGAACCTGCTGTTCCGCCACGTGCTCGACCAGACCGAGGATGACCGCGCGCGCCTGTTCCTGCTCTCGAGCTACCTCGACACGATGCGCACCACGCTGTTCCGCCAGACGCTGTTCGCCGAGTTCGAGCTGCGCATGCACGAGGCTGTGGAGCGCGGCGAGCCGCTCACCGGCGAGTCGCTGTCGCAGCTGTACCTGGGCCTGTTGCGCAAGTACTACGGGCACGACCAGGGCGTGGTGACGATCGACGAGACCTACGGCGCGGAGTGGGCCTACATTCCGCATTTCTACAGCAACTTCTACGTCTACCAGTATGCGACCAGCATGATCGGTGGCATGTCGCTCGCCGAGGGCATCGTCGGCCAGGACGCCGTCAAGTCGGGCGGCGCCACCCGCGGACGCGACGCCTACCTGCAGCTGCTCAAGGCCGGCTCGTCGAAGTACCCGATCGAACTGCTCAAGGACGCGGGCGTGGACATGACCACGTCGCAGCCGTTCGAGGCGGCGATGCGCGAGATGAACCGCATCATGGACGAGATCGAGCGCATCTACGCGCGCCAGAAGGGATGAGCGGTGGCGACGCGTGGCAGCAGGCCCGGAACCCGGTACGCGGGCCTCAGGCAACTCGGGGCGCAGACCGCGATCCCGACGTCGCCGGAGGCCGCCGTCCTCGAGCGAGTGCCGAATCCGCACCCGCGCAAGCTGTATCTCGCGCGCTTCACGGCGCCGGAGTTCACGTCGCTGTGCCCGATCACCGGGCAGCCCGATTTCGCGCACCTGGTCATCGACTACGCGCCGGCCAGGTGGCTCGTAGAGAGCAAGTCGCTCAAGCTCTACCTGACGAGCTTCCGCAATCACGGCGCGTTCCACGAGGACTGCACGCTCGCGATCGCCGGGCGGCTGGTCGATTTCCTCGTGCCGCGCTGGCTGCGCATCGGCGGCTACTGGTACCCGCGCGGCGGCATGCCGATCGACGTGTTCTGGCAGACCGGACGACCGCCGGCCGGTCTGTGGATTCCGGAGCAGGGCGTGGCCGCTTATCGAGGCCGCGGCTGATCGGACGGCAATGGTGACCCCGCGGTGGACAATGCGTGATTTCGCAGCGCTCAGGGCGGCGGCCTGCCTGGGCCTCGTGCTGGTCGGCGGACCGGCGGCGGCGGACGTTCATGCGGCCCGGCAGCCGATTGACGCAGCCGCGGCGCAGGCCGCGCAACCGCTGCCGGAGCCGAGCGCAGCGAAGCTGGCCGTCGTGAGTGCCGTCGATCGGCACGCCGCCGATCTGGCGGCACTGTCCGACCGCATCTGGGCCTACGCGGAGATCGCGCTGCGCGAACACAAGTCGGCGGCGGCGCTGGCGGATTTCGCGGAAAGGCACGGCTTCCGGGTGCAGCGCGGCGTCGCGGGCATGCCGACGGCATTCGTCGCCCGCTACGGCCAGGGGCGTCCGGTGATCGGGGTCATGGGCGAGTACGACGCGTTGCCCGGGCTGTCGCAGCAGGCCGTCGCGGAGAGAGCGCCACTCGTGGAAGGCGCGGGTGGCCATGGTTGCGGCCACAACCTGTTCGGGGCGGCCAGCCTCGGCGCGGCCATTGCCATCAAGGAGCAGATTGCCGCGGGCAGGCTGCGCGGCACGGTGATCTTCTTCGGCACGCCGGCTGAGGAGGACATCGGCGGCAAGATGTACATGGTCCGGGACGGGCTTTTCGACGACGTCGACGCGGTGCTCGCCTGGCACCCGAGTGACGAGACGCAGGCCGACATGACCTCGAGCCAGGCCATGGTGGATCTTGCAGTCGAGTTCCGCGGCACGGCGGCCCACGCGGCCTACGACCCGTGGAACGCCCGCAGCGCGGTGGACGCGCTGGAGCTCTTCACCCACGGCGTCAACCTGATGCGCGAGCACGTCCGGCCAAGTTCCCGGATGCACTACACCATCGTTGCCGGTGGCGACGTGCCGAACGTCGTCGCCGAGTACGCCAAGGCGTGGCTCTGGCTGCGTGACTGGAAGCGGTCCGAGGTGGACGACCTGCTCGCGCGCGTGCGCAAGCTGGCCGAGGGGGCCGCAACCATGACCGAGACGTCGGCGACCGTGACCCTGCAGGGGGGCAACTGGGAAACGCTGTTGAACGAGCCTGGCGCGCGGCTGCTGCACGCGAACCTGTTGTGGCTGGGCCCGGCGGTGTACACCGAGCAGGAGCAGGCATTCGCGAAGCAGATCCAGCGCGCCACCGGCGTGGCGGAGGTCGGCATGTTCGCGGACGTCAAGCCGCTCGAGGGCCAGACGGAGGAAGGCGGCTCGACCGACGTCGCCGACGTGAGCTGGGCGGCGCCCACCCTGCTCGTGAGCGTCGCCACGTCGCCGCTCGGGGCGCCGTGGCACGCCTGGCCGGTCGTCGCGAGCGGCGGCATGTCCATCGGCCACAAGGGGATGGGACGGGCGGCC
>Ga0209450_10000085_pt1 | contig 57924 bp, 60 predicted proteins | sample FrelakmetLWP11LW_FD_187149 | JGI IMG/M metagenome (GOLD analysis project Ga0209450, IMG submission 187149) | Freshwater lake sediment microbial communities from the University of Notre Dame, USA, for methane emissions studies - LWP11 LW (SPAdes)... | ecosystem: Environmental > Aquatic >... | reverse complement strand
TCTTTTTTTAGATGGTTTTTTCTTGGAAGATCTTTTTTTCGAAGGTCTTTTTTTAGATGGTTTTTTCTTGGAAGATCTTTTTTTCGAAGGTCTTTTTTTAGATGGTTTTTTCTTGGAAGATCTTTTTGATGATGGTTTTTTTGTTGAAGATCTTTTCTTGGAAGATCTTTTTGATGATGGTTTTTTCTTGGAAGATCTTTTTGATGATGGTTTTTTTGATGATGGTTTTTTCTTGGAAGATCTTTTTGTTGAAGATCTTTTCTTGGAAGATCTTTTTGTTAATGGTTTTTTTGTTGAAGATCTTTTCTTGGAAGATCTTTTTGTTAATGGTTTTTTTGTTGAAGATCTTTTCTTGGAAGATCTTTTTGATGATGGTTTTTTTGTTGATTTGTAACCTCTACCTGTTAATGAGAACGTGTTAGAAATAGATGACAATACTGAATTTTCATCTGTTGTTGTTTCTTGTTGTTCGGGTTTTTCAGATTCTTCTGATAATGTTGATGTAGGTGGTTCAGTAGAAGATAAATCTGTAATTGTTGTATCTTGTTGTTGTGAAAATAAAGAACCTAATTCTTGATTGTCTTCTGATAAAGTCAATGGTTTAATGTTTGGAAATTTTAAAAATCCTAATACATCTAATATACTTGGACATTCATCTATATCAGTGTTAAAATCTACTATATTACTCATTATTGTAATTTATTTAGAAATTAAATTTATTGAATTAATAAAAATTGAATTAACAAAAATTGAAAAAGTATAGGATATCTTAATTAATTAAATGAGTGAAGTTAAAACACAAAATGAAGATGTTATAAATATCGTAGGTACAGATACCGTAGGTAATATAAATTCATCTGATCAGGTTATTAAAAGAAAAAAGGGTAGACCTAGAAAAGATATTTCACAGATGGTTGATTTGCCTAAACAACCAGAAGAAAAAAAGAAACGTGGTAGAAAAAAGAAGGAAGTTGTAGTTGAAGAAGTTAAACAAAAGAAAAAGCGTGGTAGAAAAGCAGCAGTTAAATATTTTAGTTCATCTATAAGAAAAAAAATTCCTTTGACGACTGTTTTACAAGATAATAATAATTATATTTTACATTTAGATGTAAAAGACGATGGAAACAGTCTTGAAAATAATTCAGAAAATGTAGATGCAGAAAACGATGAAGACAATATTGGAAATGATGCTGAAGATGTAGATGCGGAAGATGCGGAAGATGCGGAAGATACAGAAGACGTGGATACAGAATCACGTAAAGAAAAATTTGATGCTATTAATATGGTTTTTGAAAAATTAAAAAATGAGAATATAGAAAATGTATATGAAATACAAAAGGAGTATCAGAATTTGGTTGAAAAAGAAGATACTCTTTTGAGTGATATTTTGAATAACGAAAATGATTTGACAGATTTATATGAAAAATGTATAGAAAATCGTGAGAATCAAGATATACTTTTATTTAACAAATTAGAGATGATTCATAAGGATAACAATGACAATGTTATGAATGTGTTTGACGAATTTGAAAATAACAATAATCCAAATAATGAAGAACAAAATCAAGTAGATAATAGGAAAAAAGGTTATTTTGAAATATTACAGTCATTTGTTGAAAACAAAGATTGGTTACATAATACTGATGTATGTTGTTGGTGGTGTTGTCATTCATTTGATACAGTTCCTATTGGTTTACCAGAAAGATATAGTGATTCTATTAAGAAATTTAAAGTAAAAGGTGTTTTTTGTAGTTTTTCGTGTATGATTGCTTATAAAAAAGAATGTAAAATAAGTTGTGCAAAAGATCATTTGATAAAATATTTATATAACAAACTAACTGGTACGTTATTATTAGAAGCAGAATTAGAACCAGCTCCACCAAGATGTACATTAAAAATGTTCGGAGGAGTTTTATCAATTGACGAATTTAGAAATAGTTTCAAAGAAAAAAAGATTTACAAAATGATACAATATCCTATGTTCGTATCTAAAGATTATATAGAAGAAGTAGATATTATGAATGTTAAACGTGTTAATCAGAATGTATTTGCTGAAACACAACAAATAACATATAATTTAGATGATAAGCGTATAGAAGATGCAAGAAATCGATTGTCTCAAATAGAAAAAACGACAGTCACACTTGGCAATACGATTGACAAATTTATTAAAATATCTTAAAAATTAATAAAAAATTGAATTTATATTGTAAATTATATAAATTATAATATTTTTTAAGATGTCTATTATTAATGTATCTGATATTTGTCAATTTGTAAAAGAATGCGATTTTGTTACTGTTAAAGAATTATGTGAATCATTCGGTATTTGTGTAAAGGAAAAAACATTGGATGGTAAAGAAGTGTTTTTACTTGCTAATACAAATGATAGTGTAAAAAATACAAAAAAAAATACAAAAAAATATATAAAAAAAATTCAAGACAACATTGTTCAAGACAACATTGTTCAAGACAACATTATGGAACAAGACAACATTATGGAACAAGACAACATTATGGAACAAGACAACATTATGGAACAAGACGTCATTATGGAACAAGACGTCATTGAAGGTGAAGGTGATAACATTGTTGAAGGTGATAACATTGTTGAAGGTGATAACATTGTTGAAGGTGATAATAGTAAGTTTAAAAATCTTATTGAGAAATACAATATTAGCGAGATGAAATTACAAACTAATGGTTTGATTTTTGAAAAGGAAACTGGTAATGTAATTGCTATGTGTCAAAGAATATTTACTGATGTAGGTTCTTTTGAAAATGTTATTGATATGGTTGATAAAACTGATAATTGTAGAGTTGAATATTGTGAAGATGGTACGGTTGTTAGATTGTATTATTATGGTGGGAAATGGCGTACGGCTACAACTAGATGTATTGATGGTAATGATAGTTATTGGTCAAGTAGTAAAAATTTTGATTCTTTATTTTGGCAGATTTTTGATATAAAGCACTTGGATACTCTTGAAAAAAACTATACTTATGTATTTGTTTTGTTACATCGTGAAAATAGAATTGTTGTTAGACATAATGTGAATATGTTAGTATATGTTTCAAGAATTGATAATAATTCACATATTGAAGATTATAACAATGTGTTTAAGAAAGTGTATGGTATTAAACGTCCTAAAATGTTGGATTTGTATGAATTTAGAAGGTTATCATCTGATGTCAATAATTACGATTGTAAATTTAAGAGAGGTCTTTTGATAAAGGTGTATAATTTAGAAAAACAACAATGGGATTTATTCAAATACGATTTTGAAACATATAAAATGGTAAAATCAATTAGAGGAAATGTACCTCAATTAAGAATGAGATACTTGGAACTTTTGAACAAGCCAGAGTCTTTAATATTATTGGAACAATTTTATACAGAAAACAACTTTATGTTTACTTTTATCAAGGCTTCTTTGTTAAAATTGGTAAAGACTGTATATAAATTATATGTTGAATCACATATTAAACATACAGTGAAAGTGGATCAAGATAATATGTATTATAGAACTTTGAGGCAATTACATGCACAATACAAAGTTACTAACAAGCCTATATCATTTTCAGATGTTCAAGAAAAAATTTATAGTTTAGATAAGATGGTAATTAAAAAATTACTTCAATGGGTATAATTAGAGGATAATTGGTAAGAAGTTTGTAAAATGTTTTTTTAGGGAATTGTTATTTGTGTTTAAAGAATAAAGTGTGTTTTTCTGTAACTAGAAATAAATTGATGTTTTTTAATAAAGTTTATTTTGTTAAACTTTATTTCTTTATAAATTGTAATATAATATGATTGATTTAACATTAATTGGTTTAACAACTTTGGCTGGATATTTCTTTAATAAAGATGGGAGAAATCCTCGTGCTGCCAATAATATAAGATCTGAAACTGGTAAGGTTGACAAACCAAATGGAGATAATATTTATACATCAAATGTAGTTGACGAAGCGAATGCTGAGATTTTGAATAAATCTTTACAGAATTATAAAAATGCTGAGCGAGCGTCGGAAACAGGTTATATTCCACCATTGTTCAATACATACAGTGTTGTTGGTAATAAGGATGCTTTTAATCAAACTATGGAATTATCATCAGTAAAATTGGGAGAATTGAATGACATAAATAGATTGGTAAATGTATTAGAAAATAAACAAACAAGTGGTCAGGTAGAAGAACGTCCGATGTTTAAGAGTTTTGGCTATACGAATGTCAATGACAATGTTAATGTGGGGTATGAATTAGGTAAGCAAGATAATAAAGGAGTAAATTTATTGACTGGGAAACAATATGAAACTACTCACGCTAATATGGTTCCATTTTTTGGAAGTAATGTTAAACAAAATATGGAAAATTTTGCAAATGAAAGTTTACTAGATAGTCGTACAGGAAATACGTCTACGTATAAAAATAAAAAGGAAATTGCTAGTTTGTATGATACAAAACCTCAGAATATATATGGTAATCCTGTTTTTACAACTCAAGTAGAGACTGATAGATATATACCATCTTTATATAGACAAAATGAAAGACCTGTAGAACCAGAAAGAATAGCTGCACCAATAGCTGGTACATTTGAAAACAATATAAGACCATCTTACAAAGATGTAAATGAATTACGTCCAGGTAATAAACCCAAGGAAACTTATAAAAGTCGTATTTTGTCAGGAAAGATGGGTGAAGAAAGAGGTATAAGTGGTAAAGTATCAAAAAATAGACCTGATACATTCTTTGAAAATGAACATCGTTTTGCAGGTCCAGGTGAATATGTAGCTCCAAAAATTAGAGAAGACTATTCGAAAAATATGAAATCTTCATCTAGACAAGATTACAATACAGAATATTATGGTGGTCAATTTAATGCATCTCTAGTTGAAAGTAAACAACGTTTGACAAATGTTGATAACAGTGATGAATTGTCATCGTATTTCCAGGATCCAAAGAGACATAACTTTGAAAATGATTATTTAAGAAATATGAGTGGTACTACATTAAAGACTCATTCTGATTCTGATTATGGAAAATCTGGTTTTAATATACCAGAATCAGAAAGAGCAAGTACAAGTGAACGAACACATTTGTTAAATGCTACAATAAAAACTGGTGGTGTAAAATTACGATTACAAGACAACGCCAAAACAACTTTGAAAGAATCTACAATAAAAACTGATAATATAGGTAATGTTAACAATGTTATTACAGTTAGTTCAAACTCTCCATATTATGTAGGTATGTCAAGTGTTACAGCAAAAACAACTAATAAAGAAACTTTTGTTGATAATAAATATAAAGGACTTGCTCATAAAAATAGTGGTATGGGTTATGTTGTAAATAAATATGATGCTAAAACAACAGGAAAAGAAATTCTTACTGATCTTGGTAAAAATTATATATCAAATCCAAAGTTCACAAGTGAATCAGAATCAAGAGATAGATTTAATAATACTGTTATAAGAGATGCTAAACAAGAATCATTGATGGGTTCTAGGGCAAGTGGACCTCAAAACTTCCAAGTTTCATCTGGTAAAACATCATATGGTGATATAAAATTAACTGGTAATATGTTAATGAAAGAACAAGAAAATGTACGAGATAAAACTACACATAATTATGTAATTGCAACAGGAAAAGATCAAATTGGTATGATTGTTAAATATAGAGACGATAACGAAAAAGTTGACAAAATAAACCGTTTACAACCAGAATTATTAGAAACACAATTACAAAGTAACCCGTATGCAATTGACACAAGTAAAATGATATAAGTGAGTAAAATGTTTAATATAAATTAATAATATATATTTAAAAATAAATATATAATACAAATAGTATGAATAAAAGTGTAAGATTTGATTTAAGTGAAAACAAAATATTTGAAACATATTCTATATTTGAATATGACAGATTACCTATCTATTCTATATTATATTTACGTAATTGTAATCAAATAAATGACAAAGAATGGAAAGATATTTTTCTAAAATTAAATTCATTTAAAACTCGAGAAATGATAGTCCATAATAAAAGTATATGTAATATTAGATTACATTAACGTACTTTTTAATCAAAGTTATATTGTGAATTTTGGTAATTGTGATTGATGTAATCGTTAACTGAATTAGAATCATTTAATTTTGCTTTTAGTGTTTTTAATTCGCTTTCTATGTTGGAAATTGTCTTTTGTATTTTATTATATACTTTTGGAGTACTCGAAGATGATAAAGAATTTTTCAAAGATTGTAATTCTTCTAATTCTTCTTCTAATAATTTCACTCTATTTAATGTTTCTTCAATAGATGAAGTTTCTATTGTACAAGAAGCTTCTTTGTTATTAATTTCTTTTTCAATTTCTCCACGAATTTCTTCTACTGAAAATGATTTAGGTTCTTCTGCTACAACTTTAGCAGAATCGATTTCTTTTAAAGCTAATTCCTTTTCGTCTTGTGTGTAATTATTAAATTTATCTTGTGCTTTTTCTAAATCGTCTTTCAATGATTGTAAAGATTTTTCTGCTTCAATAATTGCATCTTCGTAATTACGAATTTTCTGTAAAACAGAAATAGGATGTTCTGGTTTATTAGCAAATTCAGCTTGATTCTTTCCTTCGTTAATAGCTTCTTCAATCATTTCAATTTTACGTTTATGCCATAATTCATTAGCATTACTCTTATTTTCTAAATAACTTTTAATTAATGTATTAAGTTGATCGTTTTGATATTCGATATTATCGATTTCTAATGGATCAACGTTTAGAGGGAAGAATTTTCCTACTTCTACAGTATAAATATCATAATTGTTATCGATTCTAAGTAAACGTTTACATAAATTTTTTGCTGCATCAATTGTATCAGCTGTACCTCTAATTTTTAGACCCCAAACGTCACATTTTTGTTTCATATGTGGACCTACGATACTAACCAACGCGTATTTTTGACTAGGGATTTCTGGATCTTCAAATAAAAAGTCGATTGTTTTTGCTTCTGGCATTATTATACTAACTAATAAATTATTATATTCTATTTAACGCAAATGTTTTTAAATAGAAAACCTGTGATTTACGTTAATTTATGTAATAAAATAACTTTAGTAACTTTAGTATAAACAAATGTTTAAGAAGGTTAGTAATGCTGATTTATTAAATTCTTTATTAGGTTTGCAGAATAAAATTGATATTATTACAACAAATATGAATTCAAAGTTTGTAGAAGGTTGTTGTGATTGTAAATCTCGTGAATCTTTAGTTTATAAACAGTTACACGAATATTTAGAAGAAAAGTTTTTGGAATTAAATACAAGTTTATTAAAAAGGTTTGAAGAAACAGACATTGTTAAAAAAGAATTGGTAAAAAATACTATTGTTGTATTCAATGATACGTTTGATAAATATAAAGATGATATAATGTTAAATTTACAAACTATTATTTCTAATTTATCAATGTCTGGTATCGAAAAAGATAAGGAAAGTGAGTTGTATGAAATTTTAAATTCATATAGTACTATAAATAAGTCAATTGAAAATAAATTGGTAACATTGTCCGATTTGTTTCAAATTTTTACAGAAGACAATTGTAAATTGATAATCTCTATGGATAAAAAACTTGATTCTATTTATTTCGAAAATGAATTAATTAAGCATCAATTGACGTTAGAAGATGAAATTAGAAAGTTAATAGATGAAGTTAGTAATATACACAGTATTATTAATAATACTATAAGTGATTTAGATGTAATAATTAAAAAACAGTAAAAATCATTAAAAAACAAGTAACAAGTAAAAAACTAAATTATTTTTTATGTTAACATAATTTAATGTGTGACAATGACCTCGCAGTTGCAATTTGTGAAGATAACAAAAGAAAGTTGAAAAGTTTAACAGAAAGAATATTATTAATTGATGTTAGATTAATTCAAGACGTGTATATATATGGAATAAATTTCACAATATTAGGTTCTACTGATAAAATTTATACAATTCAAGTTTGGATAGAAGAAGAAGTAGTAAATTGTACATGTACTTGTCCTGATTATACTATGCGAAATAGAATTTGTAAACATATTTTTTGGTTAGGATCTAAAAAATTTAATGAAATAGATATAGATAATTGGGATATATACACATATAATAAAATTATAACAGAATACTGGATTGAAGAAGAAAATATAATCGTTAATAATGGAAGAAATGAAAATTGCCCTATATGTTTTGAAAATATAGACTACAGGTATGATATGACAATTTGTTGTAAAAAGGAATGTAAAAATTCTGTACATTCAATGTGTTGGGCAAGATTGTATTCTATATCTGGTAAAACAAAATGTGTAGTCTGCAGAACAGATACAATGCCGTATATTTATAATTTTATGAGTATAAGTAATTAGTGAATATAAAATAAGTAATTAGTGAATATAAAATAAGTAATTAGTGAATATAAAAAACTAGTTGTACTATACAGATCGAATAAAAATGGTAAGTTAGTTTATAGCTAATACAAAAATAGCTAATACAAAAATAGCTAATACAAAAATAGCTAATACAATTATCTTAAATTAATGTAATTATTATATTAATTTAAATTTGTTAATTTAATTTTTGTTTTCCTTTATGTGATTGATTAATTCAGTTATAACACTAAGTTCATTTGTGATAAAATCAAATGAATCGATACTTTCATTGTTTTGAATGTTTTCTTTTAATTTGCTTAAGATATTTTGAATATCATTTCCATTTTTCTTTTCTTCATTGTTTTCGTTTTTACCTGTTTTTTCGTCTTTGTTATTTTCGTCTTTATTATTTTCTTTATTGAAAATCCTTTTAATATCTTCTATATTGTAAATTCTTTTTCCACCATTTGGTCTTAAGCATCTGATTTTCCCTGCTTCAGCCCATCTTCTTAGGGTACCAGAAGTTATGTCATATTGTTTAGTAATTTTATTTGGTGAAATGTAATTTTCATTATCCATCTTACTTGTTTATAATAGTTAATATAGATAAATAAAAAAAAATAAATATCGATACGCATATTTATCGTTTAATTTTACATAAAAACACTAAAAACACCAAAAAGATAAAATGTATATTAAATAGTATATGTATAAAATATTGTTTTTAAATAAAATGTTTATTTTGTGCGAAATTTACGAAAAATTATTTTCTTTATACATATTATAACAAAAGTTATAAATGGACCCAACTCAATTAAAAGCTACTTATGAACAAACACAATTTTTATCTGGAAAGATAGATGGTGTAGATAAGGATTTATTCAATACACAAAGTCATCAAAATGTTGAAGGATTAAAATCCCAATATTTACAAACACAAGATATACTAAACGCTCAAGAACGCTCGCAATATGCAAATGAGAATCGTCAACATAGAAATCATAATATGTTAAGCGAATCTGTAAAACAAGGCACTGCTGACTCTAAAGATACTGTATTCCGCACAAGCGCTATAACAAATGATTATATAAAATCAGGTGCTGCTGATATTAAAGATACTGTATTTCGCACAAATGCTGTAACAAATGATTATATAAAAGCAGGTACTGCTGAGAATCTTTTGGCTACAGAACGTACAGGTGCTAAGATTGATGATAACGTTTACAGAACTGCTATGAATATAGATCAAAATATATATAGAAGTCAAAATAGTGTCACTGATGCAGTAACTTTAGGGCGTATTGAAGCTCAAAAAAATACAAACGAACTTATCACATATCTCAAATCGAATAGTGATAATAATTGGTCAAACTTTGCAAATATTACAAAAGATGTATACCAAGGAAAAGCTGAAACAATTTTATCTGGAACAAATCAATACGCAATTCTTGCTAAACAAGCAAGTGATAATACATCAGCTATCCAAATGGAAGCATTGAAAAACAAGGCCGATTTAGCTAAACAAATGGCATTTGAATACAGTGATCTAAAAGACAAAATACACTCATCTGAATCTAATATCAAAGAAGTTTTACGATCACAAGAAAGTGATAGATTACGTGATGTTTTACGTGCAACAGAAAATAAAAGTTTATACTTTGAATTGAAAAACAATCATCACCACCACGGTCATCGAAGACATCATTAGGGACGCGGACGATCTAGCAATAAAAGAGATGATGCTGTAAATAAATCAGATATAAGTTTTCAATCAACTGATATAACGACTAAAATAAATGATTCAAAAAGCAAAAGTAAAACTGCAAATGAAATAAATAATAAAATAAAAAAAAGTAAAACTGCAAATGAATCGAATGCATTGTTAGATCGTCAATCGGATAAACAGACTGGTATATCTACAGGAAATTTAACCAATACTCTTTTAAACTCTTTGTCTATAAAAGATTCTACTAAAAAATTATCAAATAATATCATAAATGATACCGTAAATAAGATATTTAATGATCAACCAATAAAAATACTTGAAAAATTAAATGTTGATATTTTAAATAATCAATCTTTAGTATCTATAAAAAAAAACCCTAAAACAGAAACTCTTAAAAAAAGTGACTCGCCTGACCAAGCTGAAATCCCAATAATAAAATCACGCTCATTGAGCGATAATGAAATTCCAAATGATACATTGAAGGAAGACCAGTTAAAAGTCGAATATATAGTAAATAACAGTGAAAACGTCGATTTATTAAAAGACGATACCAAAGTCAATTTGTTAAAAGACGATGTTAGCGTCAATTTGTTAAAAGACGATGTTAACGTCAATTTTTTAAAAGACTATATTAACATCAATTTGTCAAAAGGCGATGTTAGCGTCAATTTATTAAAAGACGATACCAAAGTCGATTTATTAAAAGACGATACCAAAGTCGATTTATTAAAAGACGATACCAAAGTCGATTTATTAAAAGACGATACGCAAGTCGATTTATTAAAAGACGATACGCAAGTCGATTTATTAAAAGACGATACGCAAGTCGATTTATTAAAAGACGATACGCAAGTCGAATATATAGTAAATAACAGTGAAGTTGTCGATTTATTAAAAGACGATACTAAAGTCGAATATATAGTAAATAACAGTGAAGTTGTCGATTTATTAAAAGACGACATCAAAGACGATGTAAATATGGATGTAAATATGGATTTATCAAAATATGATACCAATGACGATAAAACTATGGTAGAAAATATAAAAGAATTTATTCAAAAAGAAGAAGAGGTACAATTTTCAGATGATATATCAATCAATTTTCGAGATGATAAAAAATATGAAAGTTCGATTTTAGATGAAACGCAAAGTATAGTTGAAAGTATTAGTAGTACGAAAACAAGAAAAAATCCTTTCAGTAAAGTTCTTAAAAAATTTAAAAAGAAAAATACAGAAGATTAATAATATACTAATAACAAGAAACTCAATTCTAAAATACGAAATCAAAAAACTAAATTAATAAAACAATAATTTAGTTCAAGAGATTGATGTCGAGTTTAAAAGAGTATGTATTTTTACAAGTATTGTATATAATAATTTTATTTACTATATATAAATAATGACAAGTTTATCTATATATAAAAATAAACCTATTACTTTTTTATTAAATGAATTTTCTAAAACAATTACTCAATTTACAAAATCACCACACGGTAAAACAGATACAAAGATAAAATCTTTAATAAAAGAAATCAAACTGAGAGAATTAAATGATAATCAAAAAGAAAAATTTAATAGATTGTTTATTAGATTTCTTTGGTTATAATTCTTATAACAATTCTTATAACAATTCTTATAACAATTTTTATAACAATTCTAATCTATATTTTAAAAAAAACGTATTCTTTAGATACTTGGATAAAATACCCATTTTGTCGTTGGGTCATTTTGTGACATATATCCAACTATTTTCTTGAAAATATCGTCTTGTTGACGTAGTTTATCAGTGCTTTTAAGTAAAGGAAAATATTTTGCAAATTCGTGTAACCCAATTATCTGGAAAAATTTATGAAGTGTATAACTATATGATAAGAAATTCTTTCTACCTTTTGGTTTAAAATTTTCATATGGATCTTGAATTTGTTGAAACATTACCTTTATCTTTTCTTCTACTTCTGGTGTTAATGTAAATGGTGGTCTTCCATTGAGACGATTAATAATACCAATTACATTATCATAATAATCATTAAGATTGAGTTTTTTAAGATACTTTTTAATTTTGTCCTCTGTAAGTGTATTTAAATCCTGAATTCTTTCTTTGTTCGCTTCTAATAACACTTTGTCTAAAATCTCTTGTGGAATACCACGATTCTCTTTTGATTGGAAACGCCTTAACCAATCCAATAAATGAGTTTTCTTATCATAGGTAAATTGTGGTCTATAATCAAAATCTTGGAGTTCTTTGTATGATAGATCTGTGGCTTGTTCTACAGTATGTGCACATTTTCCACAAGAAGGACATACTAAAAAACTATGTTCTGTAACAAGTGATGTTCCGCACTCTGAACATTGGACCGAATCTTTTTTAAATTCTCTTTTTTGATTCATATAATCTGGTTCAAATTTATATAAATACGAATCAACCAATTCGTTTTTTTTAGTGTATAGATCATTTAATTCGGTGTTTTGTTCTGGTGTTAAATCCTTGATGTTTAAAAAATAATGTTCTCGTTCTTCAAGTTCCATGTACTCCATTATAATAGAAGAAGATTCTAGTAAATAATCGAGCTCTTCCTTGCCTGAAATAATTTTCGCCCTTTCTTTTTTCAAATCTTCTAGTTTAAACTTGTTTAATCTTAAAAAAGCTATATCCTCTTCAATTTTTTCATTGCTTTTCTTTTTTGTATTGTTTGTTTTTTTTAACAAAGCCTCAATATTTCTAATCTTATTATCTATATTCTTAACTTGATCACTTTGTTTTTTAAAATCTAACAATTTACTCTCATGTTTATGCATTATAGAATGATGACTTTTTGATTTCTGTTTTGTACCATTGTACTTTTTAGAAAAAGCAGGGACACCGTGTGAATCTTTCTTTTTTCTCATATAATCATAATATCAGTATATAATATATGTTTTTAAATGCGTTGACGGTTGAATATTGTATTTTTTTTAATAGTAAAAATATATGAATCATCGCAATATATTAGTAAATTTTTTAACAAAATATTTATTTATACTCAATGCCGCGTCTGATGGATGGAGTATTTGTTATATCGGTGGTAATCGCTTTGAATTTACGAAAACGGGTAAACAAATAATTGACAATAAATACATTAATCGTAAATTAGACAATATATATTTGCATCTTAAAACATTTTAATATAATAAAATTACAATAAAATTACAATAAAATTACAATAAAAAAAAACTGAAAATGGTATTTAAAAGTAACATTTTATTATTCGTAATTAAGAAATGTGGAAGATTTTGAGTATTTTAACATTAGTGAATGCGTGCGATAAAAATAACAATTGTAAACATAATATTGTAACTTCTATTGTTCCAAAAACTAGAGACATTACTTTACCAACACCAACTTGTTTTAATACTATTATTACTACTACTATAACAAAAAATATTAAAAATACAATTACAGATACAATTACAGACACAATTACAGACACAATTACAGATACAGCTACAATTACAGACACAGCTACAATTACAGACACAGCTACAATTACAGACACAGCTACAATTACAGACACAGTTACAGATATTTTATTTGTTACAGAATCTTGTACTGCTCCAATTAATGACAGAGATATTACAATAGAAATTCCTACTGAAACTCCTACTGAAACTCCTTGTCCTGAAGAAACTGAACCAATTAATAGTAGAGATATTACAATTGAAATTCCTACTGAAACTCCAATTGAAATTCCAACTGAAACTCCTTGTCCTGAAGAAACTGGACCAATTAATAGTAGAGATATCACAATAGAAATTCCAACTGAAATTCCAACTGAAATTCTAATTGAAACTCCTACTGAAACTCCTTGTCCTGAAGAAACTGGACCAATTAATAGTAGAGATATCACAATAGAAATTCCAACTGAAATTCCAACTGAAATTCCAACTGAAATTCCTACTGAAACTCCTTGTCCTGAAACTACTGTAACAGAGGTTGCAACTGCAACTGTAACAGAAACGTCATCAATTGAAGTGTTAATTACGAGTTCTAGTTTAATTGAAACAGCTACTCTTTTGTAAAAAACTACTGTGTGTAAGTTTATTAATTAATATAATTTTAATATTTAATTAATAAATGTATAAGTTATTATATTTTGTGACCAGTGTAATAGCAAATTTTATAAATATGGATTACAATACTGTATCTGATCTTGCAAAAATGTCTTATAATGTATATTATGATATAAATCATAAAAATTGGTTAAATACTACATTAAACAATGTTATTGATGTGAGTGTATCAAATGACACAATAAGGGCGTATTTATTTACGAACAATGAAAAAACGAATACTGTAATTGCTTTTAAAGGTACGAGTACGTATTGGACAAATAATAATAATAAATTAAATGAAATGTCTTATAATTCGCAAAATCACAAAAATATGTGTATGTTATCTAGTTCTGTAAATGATAAATACAATGATAATTTGTTTTTTTCATGTTGTTTTTATAAACAAAATAGTTTGTTTGAAAATTGTAAAACGTGTAATAATACGGAAATATATAGTTGTTGTAGTGATTGTTATAAAACGAGTGTAAGAGATGAAAATAATTATATAAATGATATTAGTAAAATTATTGATCGAGTAAAAACGGAAATTAATTTTAACGAGTCAAAAATTTACTTTACAGGACATTCTTTAGGAGGAATGTTAGCGAGTATAGCTGCTCTGTTATATAATAAAACTGGTGCAAGTTTTGAAACACCAGGTGATTTGCATTATATAAAATTAGCATACAACATTAAACAGAATAACAATTTTTATCATTTTGGTCATACAGCTGATCCAATTTTTATGGGAAATTGTGGTAGAACATGTTCTTTATTTGGGTATAATATTAATACAATGTGTCATACTGGTTATACGTGTTTGTATGATTCAAAGACAAAATTAGGTTACAGTGAATCTATATTTAGTCACAGAATAGAATATATTGTAAAAAATATAATTCCAAAATTCGAAAATGATATGCCTAATTGTACAATCGAGTCTAATTGTAATGATTGTACAGATTGGAATTTTAATTAAAGTGTCTCTTTTATTTTACTAAATTACGAAATTGTTTATGTAATTTTGATGATCGGAATGATTTGTCTAGAGAATAAGATTCTATATGTTTTTGTTTTATAGGTTTCGTTTGGTATATATTATGAAACATCGTTTTTATTTTTTTTGATAGATTTGGTTTTTTTTGCGTCAAGGCTTTATAGTTTTCTATTATATATTTATGCATTTGTTCGACATTTGACTTTTGTTCGACATTTGACTTTTGTTCGACATTTGACTTTTGTGCTGTAGTTTGATTTTTACCAAGTTCATTTACTATTTTTTCATAATACTCTTTTGTGAATATTATAAATTCGGTTTTAGGAAATGTTCGTTCTAATATATTAATAATACTTTTCGGGACAGTACCAATGTTTTTTAATGATTTAATTAATATAATAATATCATATATGTTTCTACCATTTGTAGTAGTGTGTTCCATTATATTTTTATAATGGAAAGGTACTCCTAATTTTTGAGGAATCCAGGCGTATCCAAAGTCCGATAATAGAAAAATGTATCCAAGATTAGGTAAATAATACTTTCGATCGTTTATTGTATATGTCCAATATCCACCAGGTTTGACTTTATGTATTAAAATATTCTTTAAATGTAAATCCGTATGTATCATATTAAAATATCTTTTTATTGCTAAAACACTTATCATAATTTGAAACAATGCGTTCAACCACAATTCGTCGCTATGATTCTGTTTGGCCCAATTATAAAAATTATCAGATGTTGCGTATTCATTATATTGTCTTATAACATTTTTGGTGTAATCCCAATCGTAGTTTAAAATATAATGTGGGCATATTTTTTGTAAAACTAGTTGATTAGTTAATTGAAGAGATATCAGTTCTATTAAACTAGGTTTATTAAAACCATCTTTGCTATAGAATATCTTTTTAATTTTATCTGGTTGCGTGTATAATATACTTTTATCTATACTTTTTCTATCCTTTATTCTTTTTAGATACAAAGCTTTGATTATAAAATGATCGTTGAACAAAGTTTTCAATGTATTTGTTTTTTTTACAAGACTTGATTTAATTTTATAATCAAATTGTGTTTTATAAACAACTCCTTCTGTACCTCGAGATATCTGTTTCTTTTTAAAAAATGATTGTGGAGTTTTATAAATATCTTGATATTTTAATTGGTGAAGTTGTTTATAAGTTTGTTGCCAATCTTGTAATTTTTTATAACGTTCTACTACATTTTGCATTACAAATAAGTAAGAATAAAAAATTACAATTAAAAATTAAAAAAGCGTCTATATGTTGGGTCAAAATTAATTCTCAATCCGTATGTAAAAACTTGAGAACGTTTTGATAAAAGATAATCATAAATTAATTTATATTGTTTCTCTTTTGAGATATTTTTTGGTAATGGGGGAACCTGACTGGGTCCCTTGAAGCACCCATTAGAATCTATACTGATGTGATTTTTATCAAGTAATTGTTTCAATAAAGCAGCTACTACAATTGCACTTCTTTGTTTTCCAGCTTGACAATGAATTAGAATATTTTTTTTATCTATGTATTTTTTAACTAACATTGGTAAAATTATTTTTAAATATTTTTCCATTAGTATAAAATCTCTCTCTAAAAGACTATCGTTAACTGGTATTCTATATATTTCAATGTCTTGTAATTTTGACAATGATTTTTTTGAATGTATTTCATTAAAAAATGATGTGTTTGATGTACAATTCAATATAAAATTTATATCATTTTTTTTAAGAAAGTCTATATCTATAGCTGATTGGTAATTTCCTAACCATAATCCTGGTATGATTTCTGTTACATTTGGTTTATTGTAAATTAGAGTAGATGTTAAATCGTAAATTATGTTGTATATATAAAATAACATTTATTAATAGTATATAATAAATAATAAATAATAAAAATTGATAAACAATTAATATATATTAATAATAATAGATGAAGTCTAGAAAATTTATTATCGAAAAACAAGATACAGCTACGACAACTGCGACAATTGCGTCAAGTGATTATGATGAATATTATTCTGATACAGAAGATGTAACATCGTCAATTCCAACTCGTAAACAAAAAGGTAATGAAATGTTTACTAGTATTGTAAACACTCATTACACAAATGGTAGTAAACAGGAAAAATTTACAATAAATGACATATTGAAAAAACTAGTTAATTATATACCATTAAAAACAATGAATGAAAAAGAGATATTACAGCAATTGCCTATTTTTAAAACGTGGATTAGGTATTACAATGTTAAAACTAAACAATTTAGAACAGGTGGTCTTTTAATGAAAGTATCTTATCCTGATTATATTACGTTGGTAAATACGACAAACAAATTATCTTGGAGTGTTCAATTAAAAGATAATATAATATATATGCCTGATCCAAGAAAAATCAATCATTAAAAAGAAATTCAAAGAAACAGTTGTTTAACTTGAATAAAATAATTAACTTGAATAAAATAATTAACTTGAATAAAATAATTGATTATTAATCATATATTTATTATTTTATTAAAGTTAATGACTGCAAATAAAAGATTTTTAAAAGAAATTCAAAGACTATATTTACAACAATCACAAAGAGAATTATTAGAAAACGATTACTTGATTCGATATGATGAAGCAAATATAAATAAATTATATGCTATAATTAAAGCTCCACATGATAGTGTATATAGACATAAGTTTATAAGATTGGATTTCACAATACCTGATAATTATCCTCATTCACCACCACAAGTTACTTTTGTAAATTACGATTGTGTTAGAATTCACCCTAATATGTATGAAAATGGTAAATGTTGTGCTACTATTTTAAATACTTGGGGTGATAACATATTTGAAAAGTGGACATCTAGTATGGGTATTGAAACCATATTGTTAACATTTCATTCTTTTTTAGATAATAATCCTTATATGTATGAACCAGGTGATAGAGATGATCAAAGTTATACGGTTTATGTTTTGTATCAGAGTTGGGTATCTTGTTTAATAAGATATTTGCAAAATGAAAAGGATGAAACGTTTATTAATTTTATACATACGTATATGCTTACGAATATAGATGAAATTTTTAGTGATTTAAGAAATTCATCTGTAATATATCCATATGCCTATTACAATACAAGATGTTTTGAAATTGAAAGATTTTTAGTAGATTATGAAAGATTATCACTTACATTGCAAAACTATTATAATTACATTGATTTCACAGAAAATTTTAAATCAGATGACGATACACAAATCTCATTTAATGATTTTATGAATACAGAATATGACTGTTGTATATGTTATGATACAATTGAACCAAACGAAAATGCGATTGAACCAAACGAAAATGCAATTGAACCAAACGAAAATGCGATTGAACCAAATGGAGATCGAGGTAATTTGTTTAGATTAAAAAATTGTAAACATCTTTTTCATAAAAATTGTTTAGAAAAACATATTGAAACAAATAACCGTTTGTGTCCAATGTGTAGGACTGAATTGGAAGAAAATGAGTTGGTGGAACAATTGAATGAAATATGGATGATTAATCCATCAACTAAAAGAAGAATTAAAATAGGTGGAAAAACTTGGAATTATTTGAAAAATTCTGGTTTGATTTAATAAGTATAGAATTTAAAAGTGTACAATTTAATATAATTATATATAAAATTGAATTATTATATAAAATTGAATTATTATATATGGAAAGGATGATAAATATAAATCATATTGATTTAGGATGTTTAGATAAATACGAGCATCAAATATCTAATTTAGATAAAAAGACCTTTAGGAAAGTTGAAAAGTACAAAACGTATATATTAAAATCAGTAAATGAAGATTATAAATATGGTAGTTCTTGGTTAGATCTTTTCATATTAGAAAAACAAATAAGACGGTTCGAAAAATTTTTACACAAATATAGTATTAATATTGTTATTCTGAATAATGTATAATTCCTCGAGTAAGTCGGAATCCATTTAATAATTAACTATAAAATGTAATATGTAGTAAATTATCAATGATATGATTCCTGATGCCAATATTAATATTAATATATTTTTTAATGAATTAGGTATATTTTCTGGTGAATTAGGTATAATTTCTGGTGAATTAGGTATAATTTCAGTGTTGTTTTTTTTATGATTAATTTCGTTACTCATTAAAATATCGTTTTCTGTGGCAATATTATTTTCTTTACAAAAATTTTTATATACTTTTTTATTTATTATATCTATTCCTGCAAAATTATAGTAATCCTCTAATGTTCTTGTTTTGCCTAAACCGTATTTGTCTAAATTAAATTGTAAATAATTTACTACTTTATCTTTAAAATCTTTGTCTTTAAAATCTTTGTCATTAAAATCTTTGTCGTTATTTACTACTAATTTCAAATAATACTTTACTTTATCAAATGCTGGAATATCTGAATAGTATGGATTATCTGTCCATATTTTAGGTTTATCTTTTCTTGTATATTCGTGAAATATGATATTTTCAGTAGGTGTGAAAATGTCCCAACCATGTGTATAAAATCTTATGCTATGTAATATTTCTTCTCCGACAAATAAAAATGGCAAATTAGGATCAAATGGCAATTCTTTTAAAAAATAAGATTCGCAAAATAACATACCACCGGCAATATATGGTGTCATATACGGTATATTATTACTATTCATTTCTTCTGAGCCCATAAATGATATCATTCCTCTATCGTTAAAAAATGATTTGCATATTCTTGTAACATTGTTTTTTGTACCGTAGTTATGTTCATCGTATGTGCTTATTTCTTTTGGATAATGACTCAAGACAGGTTTTTTTGATAATCCTTTATTTTTAATATTCGATAACATACCTATACATAATGTATCCCAACCCTTTACGAATTTACTATGACTATCTATTTGTAAAAAATATTCCTCCCCATTCCATAATGTACTACATAAATATCTTGCGTGAGTAGGACCTTTTGCGTCAAAATGTGGAATTCTTATTATTCTTACTCTGGGATGATCTTGGTAACCTTTTGTTACACAATCTATATCATCATCTTCTTCATTTTTATTTTGTTGACATATTCCAACATATACTCTATCTGGTTTGTCAGCCATAGTATATAATGAATCTAATGTAGTACTACATACATCATCTCTGTAACTTGCAATACTTACAAAAATTGCTCCAGGTTTAGATTTCATGTTCTCTTATATTATAACAATATTTTTTAATTAATGTAAATTAATTAAAACACTTAAAAATCACCTGTGTTAGTCTATGATATTGATTTTATAGTTACATCCATTCTTGTTTAATTCAATAATTGTATTATTATATGCTTTACAAGCTTCTAATTCTGTATTAAAAGTTCCAATATTAATTTTTTTTCTATTCAACATATAATAACTATTCCATTTGTTAGTTTTATTAAAACTTACACCAATGTATTTACTAGATTTTTCATCTTCTTTTTTTTTAAGTAATTCTGAACGAATATCATTTGGTATAGTTAGATAATTAGAGATGTCGTTTAATGTATATTTTGTATTCAAAGTGTTATTAAAGAATAGAGCCTGTTGATTATATAATTTTGCACATTCGACTTCTTGTTGATTATTTCCTAAATTATAAGTTTTACCAGCTAGTTTAATACCAGCGACATAGACTTTTCGTTTAGAATCATAACTCACACCTATATACTTGGAAGTTTTCTTTTCTGTAATTTCTCGTTTGTTTTCTTCTGGTATATTTCTTGCTACTGTTTTATACCCAGGTATATCGTTTAACAAAAAGTTTGTATTTTCGTTTTCATTTAGATATAAAGCATAATCGTTATATATTTTTGCAGCATCTATTTCGTCAGTAAAATATCCAAGATGGAAATTTTTTTGATTATTCCGTATCTGAGACTTCCACATATTTTTATCCTTGACCCAGCACGCTCCTTTAAAATTTCCTGTTTGAGCACCACTTTGTTGTATGCTATTTTTATTTGTTTTTCGTATTTTTTCAACGTGTTCTTTCACTTTGTTTTCTTCATTTTTTTGTATATTATCAAGGACGTTTGGTTTAATTAATTCCATATTAACATTTAAATTTACTGTTATTTCTTTAAAATGAGTGTGATTTTTAATATCAAATTGTTTAGTATATTCTAATGACTTTTTAATAGTATTGATTGCATAAGCTAATTCAATATCATTTCCGAAATAAAACCACTCTTTTCTATTTTTGATTCTAAATGGATGTAAAGAATGATGTATTAATTTTTCTGTTAAATTCCTATCAAATGTTTCGAATTTAGAATACATTTCTAAAGAGTGAGTGCTAGAACCTACATTTAATTGATCTACTCTTGTTATAGTTTTATCCGCTATTCCGATTTTCATATGTCCTGGTTTTGTTTTATCTCGTATACAATAAATTTCACCAGGTACTCTACTGCTAAATCCTTCGGTTTCTGGTTTGAGTTCTAATTCATTAATAAGTTTTTCTTGTTCAATTAATAGTTGTTCTTTTTCTTCTAGTAATTTATCTTTATTTTCTATTTCGTCTTTAATTATTTGATTATAAATATTTTCTAATTTTACATAATATTTTCTAATTTCTTTACCTTTTTCTGTCTTTGCCAACATACATAAATTTTTAAAAGTATCTATATTTAACATAATTTCATGTTCACTTCTACCTGCATTTTGTTTTTTTTCCCTAGGGATAATTAACAACTTGTAGTCTTCATCTAATGTAAAATTATTCTTAATTGTTTTCATCGCATTTCCCTTATTCGCAAATCCTATCATATGAAAGACATTTTCCAAGTTAATTGGATAGTCATTTGTTGGATGGTAATTCATATAAATATATAGATTCGCTATATACCATTGTTGTTCTTCCTCTGTAAATTCTGTATTAAGAACATTAATCATTTTAGATTCAAGATTGAGAGATAGAGTTGTGTTAGAATTTTTAACTAATTCGTTAAAGTTAATAGCCTTAGGTTTAATCAATTGTGTCATATTGTAATATTTTGATTAATATTATAATATTTTTATTTTTAAATAAGCTTTTGAACAAAATTTTTATTCGGATTCTTATGTCATATGTATCATTGTAATGTAAGTCATTAATCATCGTTTTCTTTGTAACCTACTATATCACCTTGTCTTGAAACGATAACTTTTAATTTCTTGGTTTTTGCAAATTTACGTTTTAATTTATCCAAGTGTTCTTGATCTTTATCATCATCCTCTTCATAATTATCATTATAATTTTTGCTATGAAAATTCCAAAATTTAGGATGTCCTGCTCTAAAGTTGTTGTGATATTCTGCTTTATACCAGAAAACTTGGTCTCTTAGATCACTACTATTTCCTGATGTTTTTATAACCAGACACTCGTGATTTTGAGTACACGCATCCAGGATATTGCAAAAGTGATCAAACGAGGGCAACATTCCAGCGTAGTCGTCGTATATTTTTTTTCTATTTTTTACACTTGGTTCGTTGAATATAAATACATAATCAATATTACTTCTTAATTCGGGAGTAATACCTAAAGGATATTGCATAGTTAATATAAAAAGAAAGTTATAATGTCTACCATTGAAGAAAATACTTTTAATTGTTTTTTCTTTTTTCCAGTTTTGTGCATCGTGTAACATATCATCTAATACTATAAATAAATTATTACTAGGATGTTTTCCAGTTTCAGATATGCCTTTTGCTTTTGTTTCTCTTATTTTTTTCTTTTGACGAATCATAATACTATCTATTAGTTCAGGATTATATTCTGAATGTATAAAACTATCAGGTATAAAATCTCCAAAAAAAGGTGATGCCTCTTCTGTTCCTGAAAATACAATTCCTGATGGTATATCCTTGTGATGGAAAAATATATCTCTAACAAGCCATGATTTTCCACTCCGCCTCTTACCTAAACATAGTATAGTAGCATCCGGCATAATACTTTTTATTTTAAACTTTTTAAGAGATAATTTTTCAAATTCGTTAATCAACATTTCATTCTTAAAAATATACGTTCAATTTTTTTTCGTTTTTTAAACGTGTTACAAACGAAAATATAAAATACTCCAATAAAATATAGAAGAATACGATGAGAGAATATATTGTAATAACACAAGTTAAAAACGAATGTTTAAAGGAATTTGATGATAAAAAAGATTTAGATTTAGCTTATTCAAAAAATAAACGCGTAAGTTTTAATAAGAACAAAGTTGTATATTGTTATTCGTATAAACCCCTAACATTATATAAATCTGGATTAAATTATTGTGTGAAAAATGTTTCAAAAATTGTAAATAATATATTAAAAAATACGAAAGATCAGTAAATATATAAACTACAATTGTCAATTGACTTAATATATAAACTACAATTGACAATTGACTTAATATATAAACTACAATTGTCAATTGACTTAATATATAAACTACAATTGTCAATTGACTTAATATATAAACTACAATTGACGTTATCAATACCTTATTTTATTATTTGTATAGGAAAATGTGTTAGTTATTTGAAATTATTATCATAATACATAATACGTAATATATATAATATGATTACATTGTGTATTGATCCTGGTTTAAGAAATTTGTCTCTTTGTATTATGAATAGTAATTATGAAATTTTACTATGGGATGTGTATGATGTATTAGATAGTGATGATTATCATTGTGAAAGCGAATTAAAAAATGGAAAAATATGTGGTAGAAAATGTAATATGAAACATAAATGCGAAGAAACATTTGTATATACGTGTAAAACACATTTTCCAAAGGATATAAAAGCAACAAAGAGTAATGATTTTAAAAAGAAAAATGTAGATACGTATCTTTTACAAGATATAGCAAAAGTTTTTATTCAAAAAATCCAAGAATTATATGATGAGAATCCTGTTTTTAAAGAATTAAATAGTATACTTATAGAATTACAACCTAAATGTAATAGTAAAATGTCATTTGTTAGTCACGTACTTTATGGTAAACTTGTTGAATTATATAAAGAAACAAATGTCACTATAAGATTCGTTAGAGCATCACAGAAATTACGTGCCTATACAGGTCCAGTTATTGAATGTAAATTAAAAGGTAAATATGCTCAAAGAAAATGGTTATCAATTCAGTATATAAAATGGTTTTTAGAAAATAAATTTTCAAAAGAACAAAAAGAAAAATGGTTACCGTTTTTCGAGTCTAAAAAAGTACAGGCTGATATGGGAGACACTGCACTTATGTCAATTAATGCTATATCTGGAATACCAAAGAAACAATTAAGACACAAAAATGGAAACGAAATAAAATAAATCTAAAAATGAGAATTGAAAATTAACAACATTATTATATATTTTTTGTGTTGTGTAAGGTAAAGGTAAAATATTACAGGTAGTTAGAGTTATAAATGTTTATCGCACTTTTTGGATTTCACCAATATCTGAAAGATTATAACAAAAAAATATCCAATATTCTATACGTATAGTATATTTAAAATGTTTCTTAATATAAGCATATATAATGTTAAATGAATAAGATATTTCATTTTTGTAATAATTATTGAAATCGTTTATTAAACTAAAAGGGTTTCTTTCATCATTTAATTTTGATTCTGATTCTGATTTAAATAGTATATCAATTAAAAAAGTTGTTATATGGTAAAAACGCATTTTACATAGAAAAAATGGGGAATTTGATTCAAAATTAGACTTTATTTCTTCATATAACAAATATATACTATCTGAATAATTGTCTAAAAAATTGTCTATTTCATCATAGTCGGATGAGGATATGTCATTTTCATCATATTCAATCATTTAAAACTAATTTCCTTATGTTTTTAAATTTTAAATTGTACTTGAATTTTTTTTTAAATTGTACTCGAAAATTTTTTTTAATTGTAAAATTTAAATTTATTTTATTATACTATATTAAAAAACAATGATTGCTAATATTATAAAGTTTATTCAATCAAATGATATGATCAAGATTGCCTTAATTCTTGTTGCCTTTTACTTAGTTATAACTTATACTAAAACCAAAAACGAATCAATGGAAAATTATTTAGTTCCAGAATATCTTGAAAACGTTTCTCAAGGTGACATTGTTCAAATGGAACAAGCACCTGTAAAAGAAATCCAACAACAAAAACAAGTAGATGCTATTGTTGCTAAGGATGATGAAATTAAACCAAGTGATTTACTACCTGATTATAAGGCCGAAAACGAATTTTCTAAGGAAAATCCAGTTACTAAACTTTTAAAAGAACAAAACTTTTTAATTAGTGGATATCACGTTGGTATTAATACTGTAATGCAATCTAACAAGATTCCATATCACGATATCCGATCGCTTCCACCTATCCCAAAAGAAAGTGTTGGACCTTGGAATCAAAGCAGTTTTGAACAAAGTCCAGCTCAAATGAGAAGATTCTTTGAAATTGGTGTATAAAAAATATTACTAAAAACGAAGATAAGATATATCTTTTTAATTAAACAACAATTAAAAAGATTTTAATTTAGATTATAACAAAAATAAAAGTGTAAAACCCGTAAATATGATGGTAAACGTTGAATGATTATGTAAAATACATTTATTAAGTTTTTTTATTTAAAAACAAATTCTTATATGAGGATATAAACACTTTACGACATCGAAAAATGAATGAAGAAATCAAAACGGATAATAATTGTATAATTAAAGCATTTGAAAATAACCCTATAGCAATATTGTACGAAGATATTAATAATAAAAAGGTTTATTGTTTCAAAGCATCAGATATAGGAAAGGCGTTAAATTTAACAAATATTAGAGTATCTATTCAAAATTACGATGAAGATGAACAGGTCGTAAGGAAAGCTTACGACCTCCGAGGATGTGAACAAGATACTACATTTTTAACAAGTCAAGGTGTTTATCGATTACTTTATAACTCTAAAAAAGAAATAGCTAAAAAATTTAGAAAATGGGCAGGAAATATATTAGATGACATAATCTTTAATGAATCAGCAGAATTAAAGAGACAAATAGAAGAGAAAGAAAAACAAATAGAAAAACAACAAAAAAAAATAGAATTGTTAGAAAATAGGCCAGAGACAGAAGGGTTTTCCGTTAAACCAGGATATATATATTTAATTAAAGATACATCAAGTATAGGATCTTATAAAATAGGGTTATCAGAAAATCCTGATGGGAGATTATCAGCATTAAATGTAAGTTCTAGTAATAGATCTTTAAAAATGTTAACAATGTTTAAATCAAACAATATGAAATACGCTGAAAAAATAATTCATATATTATTAGAACCATTTCGTATTAAAAAAAGAGCTGAATGGTTCTTTTTTACTAACGATTTAGAATTAAATTATGCGATTGATATTATTAAGAATGGTGTTGAATTAATTGATAAATGTAGTTTTATAGATTATATATCATTTAAAAATTATGCTGTAAATTTACCAGATAAATTACAAATACCTTTAAAAGAAATAATATTTGAAAAACCTGATAAATATAACAAAATTAGTAATTACAATGGTGTTTCTTGGTATATTAAACAAAATAAATGGGTCTCGCGATTAACTAAAGATAATAATACAGTTTTTTTAGGTTATTACGATACAGAATTAGAAGCGGCAATAGTGTATAATGATTATGCAAGTTATCTAAATGAAACGTTAGAAATTAAATATAGATTAAATGAAATAGAAAATTATATCCCTAAGCCAAAAGATATGGTTAAAGAATATCGTGAAAAAAGATTTCAAAGTAAATCTAGTAATTTTAATGGAGTATATTTTGTAAAATCTAAACAAATATTTGAAGCTAGTATTCAATATAAACGTAAAAGTTATAAATTAATTAAAAATACGAGTGACATAGAATGTGCTAAAGTATATAATGAACAAGCATTATTTTTTAATAATAATTTTGGAACTAAGTATAAACTAAATGATATAGAAAATTTTATAATACAAGAAAATTTTATAATACAAGAAAAAAATCATATTAATGATTTAGAAATTAATAAAGTAAAAAAATATAGTAGATTTGTAGGTGTTTCTATTAGAAATGATAATGGAAAATTTAGAGCATATATTAAACATAATCGCAAAGTAATTAATTGTGGAAGTTTTAATAATGAAATAGATGCAGCAAAAGCTTATAATAAACAAGCTGAAGAATTAAATAAATCAGAATCAACTAAAATTAAATATTCATTAAACGTTTTTGATGATCATGACCTATCAATTAAATAATTAAAAACCTTACTTTAAATTATTACTTTAAATTATTACTCAAAATTATTGAGTAATAAGTATCATTAAACTAATTTGCTTCTACTTTTAGAGCGCAAGTTTTTGATTTATTAGAACAAACAGCTCTTATACTTTCGTATGTATCTAATACTTCTTGAAAACTAGGTGAAACTTTTGTAACAAAAGTTTTTTCTTTAAATTGTTTTAAGGAATCGTAATAGTTTTCCTGTGAACCATTTGTTTTTGAACCAGAATGGTATATCTTTTTTAATCTTTTTTTTTCATCATTGTAGCATTTTTTCTCCTGTGCTATCAACTTTTGATTGACTTTATTTCTAATATCGTATAACCAACGCATTAATTCAATTCTACCTGATAAAGCTGATTCTATGGGGAGTTCTTTGCAAAATTTTTTAAATGATTCTCTGCAATAAATACAAGGCATAGTATAACCTAAACTTAATAACATATTCTTAAAATGCCTTTTTATATGTACGTGATCACCATTACTTTTATCTATTTTAATAGGATACCCTCCCATTATACAAGAAAATAAAAAATACCAACCATTTGGACCCCACGATTTCGTTGATAATCCGGATGTAGAATGATATTTTGTATAATCAATCTTTTTATTTGTCATCTTATATATACAAATAAAAAAAGTTTGTTAAAATTATAAAAAGTTGAAAAATTATGGTTAAAATACAGTATAAATTATAATGAAACCTTTAGATATATATTATTATTTAGATTTTGATGACACATACGAGACGGATTTCGTAGAAAGATCTATCGAATTGAATGTAAAAGTATATGAAAAAAATTATAATATAAATAAAATCATAAAGTATAATCTGGAAAACAATCTTTTAAACGAATTTGAAACAGATACTATTAAACGTGGTTTATTAATTTTTAATATAATGTTCAAAAAATTAAAATTAAAGTGTACATACGATGTATGGTTTATTTATTTGTCAAATGGATGTACATTTAAAGATGTGTTTATAACTTTACTAAATAAAAATCCTAGTGTAAAGAAATCTCTATACTCTGTTAATAAATTTACATATTCTATAAGAAAAAATCAAATAGAATCAGAAAAAAAAACGTCAAAGTTAGAACAAATGCAAAAGGTAAATGAAACTCTCAAAAATTTAATCACCAATACTACATTAATCACATACGATGACCTATTATAATAAGATGAAATGTTGTAATGGACATTTAATAAATGTCTGACTAGTTATTCCGTGCAAAAATACAATAGCAAAATCCTGTTCATTCTTATAATCTCTTATCTCACCAATATATCCCTTATACAAATTTAAAATACTATTTTCATTATATATAATTCTAACCATATTTCCCTTTTTTACATTTTTATATAATACGTGACCAGTTTCATCTTTTGCCTCGCTAAAATTAATTTCTTTTTTGTTAATGTATTTCGATTCTGTTTTTTTATACACTTTTTCCTCCAAGTTTTTGTTTTCAGTATTGTTTTCAGTATTGTTTTCAGTATTGTTTTCAGTATTGTTTTCGGCGTCTTGATCTGTTGATTGTTTTGACTTTTTTAAAAATTGAAAGAAATCCATTTAAAATTATAATAATATAGTTTTTAAATAAGATGTTTTACGTGTGTATTTGTATTTTTAGTTTTGCATTTCCATTAATATATGTATATAGAAGATTTATCTTATTAAATGCTATTTGGTTATGTTTTAACTTGTATAAATTAAAAACGTATGTGAGTGGGTTATGTTTTAATCCTATTAAAGATAGTGTTGAGAAAATTTTTTGTGAAACTATAAATGAAAATATTTATACTGAATACAAAATTGTACAAGATGAAAAGGAATATACAATGGCGTTTGTATCAGATACAAATCGTGGTTTGTATAATGATCTAGTTAAATTTAACAAAAATAAAAAGAATATAATTTCATATAAAAATAAAATTGTATTTGCTGGTATAATAGATGAAAATGACCTTGTATTATTTGATATAACTAATGAATTTCGTAAATTCTGTTTTTATTTTAGTAAACCAATCTGTGTAAATTATTTTTTAGATTATTTTATGTACATGTATAAACAAAAGAGTGATGATATATTAGATCATTACTTGACTATTTATATGAATGACGAAGATTTTTCACAAAAGAAGTATTGTATAAAACAAATATTAAACAAGAATACAAGAATACAAGAATAATTTATACAAATTGTTTATTAAAACAAGAAAACGAGAATAATTTATACAAATTGTTTATTAAAACAAGAAAACAAGAATAATTTATATGAATTTTGTTTATTATATGAATAATTTATATTATAAACTAGTATGCATATTATAAACTATAAACTACTATGAAGAAGAAAATAGATACATTATTATTTAGTGGTGGTGGAATGAGGGGTATTGCGTATGTAGGTGTTGTAAAGTATTTTGAAGAATTATCAAAGAGTGACAAAGTAACATTTGATATAAAAGAACTATGTGGTGTATCAGTTGGTAGTTTATTTGGTTTACTATACATTATAGGTTATACTTACGATGAGTTGTATAAAGAAGTTATAGATGTAGATTTTTTAAATTTACAAAAATTTAAAATAAGTAATTTTATATCAAAATACGGATTGGATAATGGAAATAAAATGATTGATTGGTTAACAGGATTATTAGTAAAAAAGGGGTTTTCCAAAGATACAACTATGAGAGAATTATGGTTAAAAACTCGAATAAATTTCCGTGTTGTTGTAGCTGATATAAATACTTATAGTATGGTTATTTTTGATTATATAAATACACCTAATTTAAAAGTTTTAAAAGCAATTAGGATGTCTACATGTATTCCTCTTGTTTTTTCTTCACAGTATTATAACAATACGTATTACGTTGATGGATCTATTATAAATAATTATCCGATACAAATATATGAAAATAATTTAAGTACTACACTTGGTTGTAAATTATTATCAAAAAGAGAAATATGTAAGGATAATTTGATTGATTCATTTGATAGTTATCTCTTTAATATTATAAATTGTTTTTTAATAAACAAAGAAAAACAAGCGTCTTTATTTGATAAATACACTGAACATACTATTGATATAAGTGCATATCAGGTAACAAATGTATTAAATTTTGATTTATCAAAAAGTGATATACAATCATTGATAGATATGGGGTATAATTCTTGTTCCAGTTACTTTGTCGTAAAACAAGAAATTGACAATGATAAATATTGGATTTAACCAACACGTTTAAGTTGGTAGTTTAAGTTGGTAGTTTAAGTTGGTAGTTTAAGTTGGTATATATGTTTCACCACTAGTCCAAGACATATTGTGAACAATTACTTTGTATTGTTTATTGTTATAATTAACAAATGATGCGAAAATATGAATTCCAGGTGTTATTGATAAGATTTGTGATATTTGTAAACATTTGTCATAAACTATTGCCTTTCTATTTCCAGATGGATCTTCAAAAGTACATAGGTTGTAAATTGTATCGAATTTATCAAGGTCTGTTATATCATTTGTGTAAAACTCAAATATATAATCGTAATCAAATGCTGTATTCAAACTCATTATCGTGTTTATAATATTGTACAATAAAATAAATAAATAAAATAAACAAAATAAATAAAATAAACAAAATAAACAAAATTATGTATATGAAAATAAAAAGAATTATGTGGTGTTTCCGGACCAAGACATATTGTGAACAGTTACTTTGTATCGTTTATTGTTATAATTAACAAATGATGAACATGTACGAATTCCAGGTGTTTTTGATAATATTTGTAAAATTTCTAAATATTTGTTATAAATTAACACCTTTCTATTTCCAGATGGATCTTCTAAAGTACATTGGTTGTAAATTGTATTGAATTTATCAAGGTCTGTTATATCATTTGTGTAAAACTCAAATAGGTAATCATAATAGTATATAGCGTTTAAACTCATTATCGCGGGTTTTGTGTTTATAATATTATATAATAAAATAAATAGTCGTAATATATGAAATATACGAAATAAATAGAATACGAGTTGAGATTGAATTTTAAATAAATTAAAGACGTATTTTGAAATTATTTTCATATATAATATTAGAATGAGTTTTATTGAAGATTATGAAGTAATTCGTCATATAGGCAAGGGGTCTTTTTCAAATGTATATTTATGCAAGTATGATAGTCCTTTGATGACAGAAGAGGATGAATTGTTTATAATAAAGGAAATAAATATAAACCGGTTAGTGAAAAGTTATATTTCAAAAAGTTCAGGTAATACAATTAGATGTGTTAATAAAAAAAAAGATAAAAAGAACATTGATGTAAATATCACACCATATACTAACAATGACGAATTAGTAAACACAGAACAAGAGTATTATTTTAAACGTTTAGAAGAATTAATAGAGAGTGAGATTGAAATTTTATCTAATATGGAACATCCAAATATTATTAAATTTTATGGATATACAAAACGCGATGGAATATATTATTTAAGGATGGAGTATTGTAATGGCGGTGACGTGTATGATTTTTTAAAAGGAAATATAGGTAATAAATATAAAAATGAATGTGGTGGATTTACTAATTCCTTTTTCTACGAGTTTTTAAAACAAACAGTTGATGGTTTGGATTATATTCATAGTAAAAATATTATACATCGTGATATAAAATTACATAATATTTTAATAAAAGATGACGGTAATAAAATTGATTTTAAAATTTCAGATTTTGGTTTTGCTTGTTATGATTTATCTAGTGAACCTCGATTTGATAAAAAGAATATTTTACATAGAAAATATTACAAATTATGTGGTACACCATATTATATGTCTCCAGAAATAATACAAAGTATGAATGAAATGGAAAATATTACAAGTTATGTGGTACATAAAATAAATTTGTTGAAAAAAAAACGTTTCAAGTTCTTATACGATAAACGAACAGATATTTGGAGTTTAGGAATATGTATATATGAATTGATGTTTAATTTGTTACCATTTTCAAATATAAAGAGTATTAGTGATTTAGAACGTTTTTATAATTTGAATAATATTCAGGAAATATTTAATAAGAAGATTAATAGAAGAATGGTTTTAAAAGATTGTTTCAAAGATATCTTGTATAAGATCTTGTGTATAAATTACAATGACCGTTGTGACATAAGCGATGTAAAACGATATTTACAAGATACTGAATTGAACGCGATGGTAGATTGTGTAAACAAAGATATAGCCAACGTAAAAGATATTATAAATTGTAGAGAGAATATGTATATTAAAAATGAAAAGATGAAAAAAGATATAGTAAAAAATCCATTGACGAACAATGATTGTGAATCGGATTGGGAAAAAATTAATAAATGTAGTTCTTTACAAATGGTATTAGAAAAGAGTATAAAACGTGGTTTTTTTGATTGGTTATTTAGAAAAGACTGTTAAAGTAAAGTTTTTATAAAGGTATTTTGTATTTTTATAATTTTGTATTTTTATAATTTTGTATTTTGTATTTTTATAATTTTGTAATTGTATATATTTTTTTTATTAAAGTATTATATATAAAAAAATGGGTCAAGGACAATCAGGAATAGAAGGACCAGAAGGGCCAGAAGGACCACAAGGTGAAAAAGGACCAATAGGACCATTGGGGCCAACAGGACCAAAAGGTGACACAGGACCAGCAGGACCAGCAGGACCAACAGGACCAACAGGGCCACTGGGACCAACAGGACCACAAGGACTACAAGGACTACAAGGATCACAAGGGCCAAAAGGAGATCCTGGAAATATCGCATTTAATCCAAATGATCTCACAGCTATTTCAACTTCGTTATCTAGTGATAATGAATTTCTAACTGGATTAAGTGATAAAGTAGCACTAAATTCCGAGTTAGCTAAGACTATAGGTGGGCAAATTACTGGGAATCTAACCACAAACGCATTATTAGGAGCTGATGTAGCAGGAAGACCTGAATTTAAAACAGAAATAGCTAATTTGTTAACAACAAATGCCACTTATAAAGCCAGAATAAAGGGAGATCCTGGTAATCTTGGAGATGCCAATGCTGTAAAAACTGCACTTATCGAAAGAACAGTTTGGTGTGCTGATGGTACTACAGCAACTACATGTAATGTACCAACTGGAAAAACTTTAACAACTGGAAAAATCTCAGCAACTGGAGATATAATAACAACTGGAGATGTAACAGGTAAAAATTTTACAGCAACTGGAAATATGACAGCAACTGGAGATATAACAGGTAAAAATATGACAACATATGATGTAAATGCAACTGGAAATATAACGGTAGCTAATGATATATGGTTGTCAGGTGCAAATAGTAAGTGGATTATCCATAGACCACGAAAAGCTGCTGATAGACAGTTAGAAATTGCTCCACAAAACGAAGCAAAAACCGAATGGCTGTGGGATAATGGTGTAAAATTGTACGCAGATGGTGGTGTAAATGTGAAAACTCTTACAGCAAGTAATATTAACGCAACTAATGCTGTTTATACCGATACTATTTGTAATAAAGCTAATACTGGATGTTTTAAAGTAGAAGGTAATAATAGTGCAACTTTTAAACATATATATGCCAACAATCCTGATGAAGCAAGTTATACAGAAATGAAAGTAGGTGGTAAGGGAGTTTTATTTAAAAATGGCAATACAAGAACAGATGATGGTGGGATAAAAACATTTACTATAAGAAATGACGATGGGGATTTAAGATTACAGGCTACTACTGGGGATTTAAGATTACAGACTACTGGAAGGGTAAGAGTACCTCAAACTGCAGTAATAAATTCTATACATGTAAATGGGGAGCTTGATGCATGGAATAAGGGAATTAATATTAAAAATGACAATGGAACTTGGACACATTTGGGTGCTGAGAATAGCGTCAATTATATCAGAGGAGAAACAAAATTTGCTAACCCTGTAGAAATTGGTAGTTGGAGAATTGAAGAGGATAGTGAAGGAAATTTAGTTTTCAAAAAGTGGAAAAATAATAAATGGGCTACCAACGAATCCGATCAACCATATTTCATTATGAGTGGTGCAGATGGTAATATATGGGTCAATCGATCTACTATGAGAGGTTGGGTTTCTGATAATATTGCCAATCATACACATAAATATTGGGCACCTAGAACGAATGGATATGAGACTCAGACCTGGAAGACGGGTGTTTCATAATAAGATATAATAAGATATAGACATCAAATATAAATATATACATAAATTTATATTTATATTACATTTATGCATATATTTTTTTTATTAAAGTATTATATATAAAAAAATGGGTCAAGGACAATCAGCAATAGAAGGGCCAGAAGGACCAGAAGGACCGATAGGGCCACTGGGACCAACAGGACCAAAAGGTGACACAGGACCACTAGGACCAAAAGGTGACACAGGACCACTAGGACCAAAGGGAGATAAAGGTGACATAGGACCACAAGGATCACAAGGGCCACAAGGACTACAAGGACCACAAGGACTTCCAGGAAATGTCGTATTTGAAACTGGTAATCTAGGTGCTATTTCAACTAATTTAGCAGCAAATAATGAATTTCTAACTAAATTAAGTAATCAAGTAGCACTAAATACTACATTAGCTAATACTATAGGTGGGCAAATTTCTGAGAATTCAACCACAAGAGCATTATTAGGAGCTGATGTAGCAGGAAGAGACGCATTTAAAACAGCATTAGCTGATTTGTTAACAACAAATGCTACTTATAAAGCCAGAATAAAGGGAGATCCTGGTAATCTTGGAGATGCCAATGCTGTAAAAACTGCACTTATCGAAAGAACAGTTTGGTGTGCTGATGGTACTACAGCAACTACATGTAATGTACCAACTGGAAAAACTTTAGCAACTGGAAAAATCTCAGCAACTGGAGATATTGTAGCAACTGGAGATGTAACAGGTAAAAATGTATATGCGCAAAAAATTATTAATTCTAATGATAATACTAAATTTACTATTCCTGGTCAAGTACAAATTGATGATACTAGATCTGTTAATTCACCCCCATCGTTCTATAGAGCTAAAGGGGTAAATAAATACCACGAATTTAAAACACGGTCTATAATTGGAACACCTTCCACACAAGAGTATAATTTTCTTGAAACTATTGTAAAATACAATGACGTATCAGGTGGTAATATTGAGCAAATTGCATATGGTGAAAGTATGTATTATAGACAATCGACTAATGAAGCTACTTGGGGTCCGTGGAAGATAATAGCACAAGTTGACGCAAGTGGAAATTTGGTTGTTGGAAATATGACAGCAAATGGAAATATAACAGCAACTGGAAATATGACAGCAACCGGAAATATAACAGCAACTGGAAATATGACAGCAACTGGAAATATGATAGCAAATAGTGTATATGCGCAAAAAATTTTTAATTCTAATGATAATACTAAATTTACTATTCCTGGTGTTCATCAAGTACAAATTGATGATACTAGATCTGTTAATTCACCCCCATCGTTCTATAGAGCTAAAGGGGTAAATAAATACCACGAATTTAAAACACGGTCTATAATTGGAACACCTTCCACACTAGATTATAATTATCTTGAAACTATTGTAAAATACAATGACGCATCAGGTGGTAATATTGAACAAATTGCATATGGTGAAAATATGTATTATAGACGAGCGACTGATGAAGCTACTTGGGGTCCGTGGAAGATAATAGCACAAGTTGACGCAAGTGGAAATATGACACTAGGTGGAAATATGACACTAGGTGGAGGACTCGTTGTCAATGGTGCAAAACTTCGTACACCACCTGGGGCAGGTTTGTGTAATTCTGATGGTAGTATTTGTGTCGATGTAGCTGATATAGTTACAAGAAATAAAGATATCGGTATTTACTTAAAAAAGGATAGTGATCAAAATGTTAGGTTAAAGGGTGCGGCGGGTTGGGGTACTGGAACGACAAATAGGGATGAAGGTGAATGGTCAACGTGGAAAATCAAATTTTAGCAACAGTAGTTATGATATGAACACAATAATAAGACATCAAATATAAATTTTTAAATTAAATTTATATTTATATTAAATTTATATTTATATTACATTTTTATTTATATATTATATATGAATAAACAAATTGTGATTATTATTATTAGTTGTATATGTTGTATTTTATTATCTGGTTTAGGTGGAGTTGGATTTTATTTTACACAGAAAAAGACACCTGAAACGTCTGAAATGACGTCTGAAACGTCTGAAACGTCTGAAATGACGTCTGAAACGTCTGAAATAACCGCACCAACAACAACTAGACCGCCAACAACAACTAGTTCACCACCAACAACTAGATCACCACCAACAACTAGATCACCAACAACAACTAGTTCACCAACAACAACTAGTTCACCAACAACAACTAGTTCACCAACAACAAAATGTACAGCAGATGGAACTTGGAGTATTAATACACCTGTGACACCTGATACGAGTATTACGAGAGCTTGTACAACAGGAGGTATTCAAATGGCGAAATGCAAAACAGATGGAAATTGGGATGTGGGTAATTGTATTGATCCTGGAAGTCATGTTAAGTGTATTAGTAATATTCCTACAGGTGGCAACAGTAGCACCATATATAGATACGATGGTAAGAAGAAGTTGAGATCCTATCCTAGTGAAGATATATTAGGTTCTTGGGATCCAGATTGGAGAAACACAGGTAAAATTAAAGAGATCATTGATTGTACAGGATTTACAGTAGGTCCTAATGTTACAGCGAGAGGCGCTGATGGTAGTATTCAAAGGGCAAGTAGTGATCTCGCTGATATGATGTATCGATCCCAAGCACAGTTGAGTTAATGTACGTATTGCGTATTGTATGTTATGTACAATATGTACAATATGTGATGAATCGTATGTAGCAACGTTAATTAATAATTAAATATGCAATTAATAAGTTAATTACGGAAATTTTTTTTATTTTTGAATATTATAAAAACAAAATATGGGTGGTGGACTTATGCAATTAGTCGCTTATGGCGCTCAAGATATTTACCTTAAAAAACCTGTAGGGTAGAAAAGTAGCCTGTTATAACTAAGAGGATATGTTATAATAAAAACAGTTAGTACTCCTTAATTAATCACCGCCATCACCCTTTTCGATTAATTTATTGTACAGCTACTAGTGAAAAAAGGTCAAACTTTTTTTGCGACACTATCAAATTGCTGGAAACCCCTTAGAGCCTTTAGTACTAAAAATAAGAGGAAACTTTTATTTGGCCAAGATTAAACTTGGGTAGTAATTTCTATGAAATTACCTGTTCTAAATTAAATATGATTTAGAACTGTAGTAAAAATCTAAATGGATTGGGCAATCAGCAGCCAAAGCCTAAGGGTATATTTATCTAAATATATCTAAATATTTATAAATTAAATTTATAAATTGGCCTCAGTTCAACGACTAAATGGTAGTGGGTGAATAGAATTTTTTCGATATTAGAATAAATTCTATTTGCTTAAGATATAGTCTAATCCTAGTTGAAAGACTAGGTAGAGGAAAAATGTACAGGTAATCCTCAAATTACTTTTTTCAAAGTTGTCTATCGTAGACACACAAACTTTGCTATTGAATCAATCGAACAAACCTTCAACGGAACTGTTGGGTTTGGTAGAAAGGTTTCATGTACTGTTTCAAGAAATGGTGATCTTATTCATAAGGTCTATTTGCAAGCTACAGTTGCTGCTGTAGATAATGGTGAAAACGATTTTGCTTGGCATCCATATCTTGGTCACAATTTGATTGAAGAAGTTTCAATTGAAATTGGTGGTCAAACAATTGATAAGCATTATGGTACTTGGTTAAATATCTGGAATGATCTTACTCAAACATCTGAAAAAGAAGATGGTTACAAAAAGATGGTTGGTAATACAATCGAAATGACAGGTGATGGTACAAACCCTGATACTGGTAAAAATACACCAGAATATACTATGTATGTTCCATTGCAATTTTGGTTCTGTAGAAATCCAGGTCTTGCTTTGCCATTGATTGCCTTGCAATATCACGAAGTTAAATTTAACATTACTTTTGCATCATTTAATAAAAATTTGTATGTAGCAGCTTCTGGTACTCCAGTTGCTCCAAATATCGAAGCTAGTTTGTATGTTGATTACATCTATCTTGATACTGACGAACGTCGTCAATTTGCTCAAGTTCAACACGAATACCTCATTGAACAATTGCAATTCACTGGTGCTGAAACTGTACCTAGTGGTGCTTACAAGAGCAAACTTGCTTTGAATCATCCTTGTAAAGAACTTATTTGGGTTGTTCAAGATTCTGGAGTTGCAGCTGCTCCAACCACTTACAAGACTATTGACAGTGCTAAATTGCAACTTAACGGTCAAGATCGTTTCTCTGAAAGAAAGGGAGAATACTTTAACTTGGTTCAACCATATCAACATCACACTTCTATTCCTTCAGATGGTGTTTATGTATATTCGTTTGCTCTTAACCCAGAACAACATCAACCATCTGGAACTGTTAACATGTCTAGAATTGACAACGCCACTCTTCAACTTAACGTTGATGCTGCCGGTAGTTTGAAAATCTTTGCTGTTAACTACAACGTTCTCAGAATTATGGCTGGAATGGGTGGTTTGGCATACTCCAATTAATCGGACTGTTGCTCTTGATAAAAGTTCAAAAAATGAATGTTTTATTTTTATATTATTAAAAATAAAAAATAAAAAATCACAAATATATTTATTCAAAATCACAAACTATACTATTTTCTAATGATCTACAACTCGTACCCGATGAACAGTTTCTATATATCCAATTGTTATTTGTGCAAGTAATAAACCCATTTCCATCACATTTCATTTCGCCTGTAGTACAACTACATTTTTCATTTACTTTATCTTGGCTTTTTTCATTTACTTTATCTTGACTTTTTTCATTTACTTGATCTTTACTTTTTTCTTGGTTTTGATCTTGATTGATAAAACGTCGATTTTCACTAATAATATGTTTATCAGAATTATGTTTATCAGAATTGACATTAATATTTTTTCTAGAAGCTAATAGATCTCTTCCATCAACTGAACTAGGTGAATTTACTTGCCATTCTGGAACTGTAGGATATCCTGGTAAATTTACAATTAATAATTCTTTACCTGGAATATTGGTCATCTTACCGTTTGTCTTTACATTTACATCAGCACATTCCATATAATATTCTCTATTACCTATTCTATTAATCCAAGTCCAAAAAACAGTTATATTATCGCCTCTTGCGTATTTAGGTATTTCGTAAGAATAAGACATTGTGTCCAACAAACAATCGTTTAAAACTGTTTTTAAAACAACAAAATTTTTATCATCGTATGATATTCCAAACTGACAATGTCCACCACCGTGTGTAGCCGTACCTTCTAATGATATTGTAATTTCATTCTTTTCAAATGTCGCTACAACAGGACCTTTTGGAAATCCTTTACAAGGAAAACTAAAAAAGTCTGGTGATACATTCAAAGGTGAACGTAAATTATAATTAACTAAACCTGTATTAGCATAATATTTACTTAATTGATTTCTTCTTGATGGAGGATAAATCATAGAAATATGTCCATAACATATTGACAACGATAATACCACCGGTAACAACAACATATACCCTTATAGTTTAAATATCTTATTCTTTAAATACCTTTACATACATAATATAAAAGGATCGTCGGTTAAAATACATTTTTCATTATCTACGTAACCAACTCTTTCAAGGTTATCAATGTCATATACAAATGACGAATCAGTATAATAAATTGTTCCATCGATTAATTGTTTTTTCATATTTTTTGTATTTATATTATCTACATCTTTAATAGAATCTTCTATTAAGAACAAATTGTCATTTTGTGATGTAAAATTATCGTTTGTTTTTTGACGAAATTCTAAATATTTATGTGTTTTACAATAATCAGATTCGTTTTGAGCACGTTTACAACATTTATTTCCATTTTGTGAAATACCTATGCAGATTTTGATTTCGTCAGAATTGCCAAATATATTTAAGAATTTATGTAAAAGTATTTCTTTTGAAACGTTTTGATTTGTATCTTTATAAAAAATATCATACTCAAAAAATATATCCTCTATAATTGTTGAAATATCTTTAACATAAGCTCTTTCAACACTTGAATTCATATTGCTAATTCTTTTACATAAACGTTGCAACTCCATTCTTTGCACTTTTCCTTTTAATTTTTGCAAAAATATTTTGATTTTTTATAGAAAAAATATAAGCATTTTGATCGACGTTATCAACTGTATTGACATTATCAACTGTATTGACGTTATCAACTGTATTGACGTTATCAACTGTATTGTCGTGTTTAAAATTACCTGATAATAAAGAAATCATTCCTTTTGCCATCAAATCTTGCTGTGTATCTGTATTTTTTACATCATTTACACCTTCTAATCGTTTAATATGATATCCATAACAAGTGTGTCGTTTGTCAAATTGTGTTATTAAAATGATGACTTGATCTGAATTGTTTGAAAGACATACATTGAGACATTTTCTTCTTTTTGAATATGATATTTCCATTTCGTCACAATCTAACGAATCTGATGTTTTATTAGAATTGTGTAGTAAATTATCAGATTCCATTTTTATATAACGGATTTGTTTAAAATCCTTATCAAAATGTAGTGTTAATATATTATCACGTATAACATACGATTCAATTTTCATTATATATTCATCTTTCATTATACATTCGTCTTTCATTATACATTCGTCTTTCATTATACATTCGTCTTTCATTATACATTCGTCTTTCATTATATAATCAATTTTCATTATATAATTAATAATGTTATGTTTAAATTAACGTATATATATCTTATTTATTTCTAAAATAATCGTTTCTTTTCAAAATTTCACAAAGTACTGTATTTGGTAATCCAACTCTTTCTTGTAAATGTTTTAATGCCAATGTTTCTTTTGGTAAACATTTACCACCAAATCCATATGACCCATCGTGACCAGGTACATCAATATGTGATTCTCCAATTCTTGGCTCTAAATGAAATAGTTCTTTAAGATCATCATATTTTACATTAAAACGTTGACATACTTCTTCAATTTCATTAAAAAACCATACTTTAACTGAAAGAAAAACATTAATAGTGTATTTAAATAGTTCGCATTCCTCATAAGTTTTATAAATAATATCAACTGTTTTATGAGAATACAAATGTTTCATAACTTCCCCAACTTCGTTTTTCATATTTTCATCACAATTTGTTCCAAGTAAACAAAAACTTGCATTGTACATGTCTTCTTTAAATGTTTTTTCTTTTAAAAATTCAGGACAGAATACAACATTTAATTTTTTACCATATTTATCTGATAATATCCTAGACGTTCCTGGTCTGACAGTTGATTTAATAATTACAGATGTTGATTTAGATGATTTCTCATATAATTCATCCATTACACGTTCAACAATTGTAATATCGCATTCACCTGTGTCACTATTCGGTGGTGTTGGTACGCAAATAAAATAAACATTGTGTTCGTTTGATTGTTCTGAAAAATCAATCAATGTATTGATATTAGAAAAATTTTTAACAGCTAATTCCTCATCTTTTTCAACAACGTCATATGTACAAAATGGCACATTGTTACTTTTACAAAGATGCCCGATTCCACCACCTACATATCCATAACCGACAATGTTAACAAATTTATAAGACATTTATAATATTATAAATTTTATTTTTAAATTCGTTAGTTTAAACCTATTTAATATTTCATATTTAATATTTTTCCAATGTTTTTATCAACATAATTATTTCCATACCATAAAAAGTATGCCTGTGAATTCTTATCATCTGGTTCTTGTGTATGTGAAAATACGTGTTTGAATTCAATCTCTATATTTTTTCCCGATTCCCTTATTGTTTTTTCATAATCTAGAATTTTTTTAATGATATCTTGGTTTTTTACGCATTCTCCTTTTGAATTTTTCCATTCGTTTTTAACCCAATTAGATGACCATTTTGTAATACAATTAATCGAATACTCACTATCACTACATATAACAATCTTTTTGTTTTCAAACACATCAGCGTTTTCATATATAATTTTATATACATATTTTATGGCAGATAATTCGGCTTTATTATTTGATGGATCCTTTGTTATCATTCTTGTAGTATTAAATTTGTACATAATAGATTCTGATTCTTCGGTAAACAGAACAGAATATGCAGCTTTACAATCTGGTTTACCATTACGATAAGCACCACCATCTGTGAAAATACAAAGTTTATCTGTGTTTTTATCTGTATTTTTAGATTTACATTCGTCAACTTTAATGCGTAACTGTTCTAAATCGTTATATAAATTCGATATTGTTTTTGATGATAATTGTGGTAAAATATCAATTAATGTTTTTGAATTAATTTTGTTTTTGTATAAAAAAATTTCAAAGTCTTTTTTAGTAGCCATATAAATTATAGATTGTATAATTATTTCAGTTATTTATCTAGCAGGAGTTTTAGGAGAATTAAACATATAATATAAAAATCCTTGATCTATAGATGTTTCTCCACATAATTTATTATCTGTTTTTTTATTTCCACCCTGTACAGATTCGTAATTTTCACGTTTAACAAGCAAATATTGCATCGCGAAAAAAATTGCTACTAAAATTATAAAATGCCAAATTGTAATATTCTTCATTATTAATAACACAATAATAAAAAAAAAAATTATTAATATACAATATAACAAATAAATGAAAAAGACAAAATATTCGAAAAAGAAATCTGTGACAAAATCTAAAAAGCAAAGTACCGTTAAGCGAAGAAGTACCGTTAAGCGAAGAAGTACCGTTAAAAGGCGAAGTACCGGTACCGTTAAGCGAAGAAGTACCGTTAAGCGAAGAAGTACCGTTAAAAGGCGAAGTACTAGAAAAAAGCGTACAAGATCAAAATCAAAAGTAAGAATTCCGATAATTCACAAAGGTGCTCTTGGAAAATATCATGTAGATTTACCTGAAAAAAAAAGAAGATCTATACTTAAAAATTTATTAAGTAAGGGTCAAGCGACGTATTCTGAAATAATTAAAAGATTGAATGTGTTAGTTATATATAATAAACGAAGATATCCAGAAACATCTCGTAAAGCTAAACGTGATTTAGATTTTATTCATCGACAATACGCTAATTAAAGAGATCATTTACTTTTTATTTTATTAAAGTAATTTTCATTATCCAAGATAGTTCTAATAATTTTCATGATAGATTTTTTATCATTTGATGATATTTTAGTATCAAGTTTTTCTTCTATCTTTTTGATAATTTTATTTAATTCTAGTTTTTTACATTTCATTTCTTTAAGACAAACATTTTGTATATGATGTAGGAAAAAAATATTTTTGTCTATTAATCTTGTTAATTCATCTGGTAAATCCATCCTTTTAAAAATTGTATCAATCTTTTTTTTACATTTAAGACCTATTGTTCTATAATGTTTATTTTGTTTATCATAAAATACGATTATTATTTTAGGAAATAGATGATCTGGGTTACTAAGATCAGTGATATTCAAATCACTATCTAATATTATTATATCTATTTCAAAACATTTAGATATTAATGATAATGTAACGTTGTCACCTTGGAAATGGAAACCTGGTTTTCGAAGTTCTTTAGTAAAATCTCTTTTTGTTTTTATTGAAAATGGGTCCCAATCTCCTTCGAATTCTCCATTTTGTTTTTCTAGTCTATAATTTTGTATTATGATAAAAAAATCATTGTTATCTAAATTATTAATGTACTTACATATTGATTTTCTTAAACGTTCGTGATTTGTTTTAATACCTGCATTTGTTAAAGCAGTTTCTATAGATCTAAATTGACAATTACCATCTGCTAAACAATTTTTTATAACAAAATTTTTGGATAAAACCTTTTTCTCCCACTTTGGATGAATTGCTTCCCAGATAAAAGTTTCTTTTTTATTTTCGCCTTTTTTATTTTCCGTATCTTCTGTGATTTCTGTATCTTTTTGGATTTCGGTATCTTTTTGGATTTCGGTATCTTTTTGGGTTTCTTCACTTTGCGTGTGATCAAAATTGATATCGTCAATGTTAATAAAATTATCAATATTGTTGTTCATTAACTATATTGTATAAAAAAATAATAAGTATACAACTTTTTAATTTATGATATCTTTTTTGTATTGTAAAATAAAACTATCATTTATCTTCTATATAGTTTCTAATAGTACTTTGATCTAATTTTAATATATCTGATGCTATTGTAAGGCTTTTATATTCTTCTATAACAATCTTGATTGCATAAATAGTATCACCAGGTTCTTGATTATACCATCTTTTAACTTTTAATTTTTTTAAAGTTGCAAGTTCTTTTTGTTTTTCTTCAAGTTGTTCCTTATATTCTAGTTCTTTTTGATTTGTAATTCTTTTTTGTTCTTCTATTTCTTCTTTAATTATCCTATTATAAATATTCTCTAATTTTACATAATATTTACGTATTTGTTTACCCTTTTCTGTTTTTGTTAACATACATAAATTTTTAAATGTATCTACATTCAACATCACTGTCTCTTTATTTAATCCTGCACCACCTAAATCTTTACCATCTTTTAGATTAGGAACCTGCTCGTCCGTACGGACGAGCAGCTTTTTATAGTCTTCTCCTTCTGTAAAATTATTTTTAAGTGTTCTTTTTGCATTTTCTTTATTCGCAAATCCAATCATTTTAAATACATCTTCTAGATTAATCGGATAATCAGTAGTGGGATGGTAATTCATATAGATATATAAATTCGCTATATACCATTGTTGTTCTTCTTCTGTAAATTCCGTATTAAGAATGTTAATCATTTTAGTTTCAAGATTAAGAGATAGAGTTGTATTAGAATTTTTAACTAATTCTTTGAAATTGATATATTTAGGAGCAATTATTTTATTCATATTGTAATATTTTGATTAAACGTGTATTTAATATTTTTATTAAAAACTTATAGATGGAGGTGTAATTACAAGTCTTCTGAGTGGTTGTCAAAATCTTCATTGAATGTTTGTTTGATTTTGATATTGAAACCATAGTTCATACAACCATTTATAATAGCTTCTTTTTCATTACCGAATTTAATTTTCATAGCACGTCTAAGGTCTTTGATATCTGGTACTCTTGAATTTGGATAATTACTTGACCACCAATTGGAAAAGTGGCTATAAATATTCTTGTTTGATTCGAAATCGCCTTTAGATTCTTCCAATATTTGATCAAAGAATTCATTAAACTTGTCATTTTCAACTTTGTATTTGTCTGTAGCTTTCTTGACTTCATCTGGTTCTATCATACCTTCTTCTAAGAATCGTGTGTACCAATGAATAAGAATACTCATAAAGTATGGTCTCCAATATTTAATCTTGTATTTAATAGATGGATCTATTTTAAATTCGTTTTCTTTAACTGGATTGTCGCAAAATCTCGACTTAAACTCCACCACACGGATCCTCCGCCACGTTCCGCCGTCAATCGATGTTACGGTAGGTAAATCATTACAACACATAATCATTGTGCCTTGTAATTTGAATGAAATAGGTGCTTTAAATAATTCTCTAGCAATAATGGTATCTCCACCAGTGTATTGTTTTAAAATACCAGTTCTAAGTTTATCATCGTGTTCTGGTTCTTGGAATGTAAAAATTCTTTTTCCACGTAATCTGACTACATCTGGTGATGCATTACTGGAACCTCCTCTTTTGTTTGTTAATAATGAGACATCTACACCTACCATATAATCACCTAATGTATTTTCCAAAAAATTTACTAATGTAGATTTACCATTAGCACCTGATAACCCAGTCCAGATATAAAAACGTTCATCAGGAACACCGACAAGAGCTTTTCCCAACACTTTTAAAGTATAATCTAGTACACGTTTGTTTGGAATGATTTGTCCGAGAAATTTATAAATATCTTGTGTATGTGGACAAGATTCGTCATATTCAAGGAAATCATACCCAGTTGAGAATGTTATATAATCATTTTGTATACCTTGTCTGAAAGTTTTTTCTTTAAAATCATATACTCCATTTTTAAATCCTAAGAGATTTGGAGTTGAATCTAAATTTGTGTAAAATTCGTTATCGTATGTTTTAAATAAGTAGATAACTTGTGATATAATATTACCTTTAAAAGCAACGTTTTCTAATTTAGATATAATGTTGTCAACCATTTGATTACGCATATTAGCATCAACTTTTTCATTATTCACCAAATAATCTTGTAAATTTTTAGTTTGTGATGATGTATCGCTGATTTTAATACTTCTATAATATTTAGGAAGTTCTTCTGAAATTAAAATATTCATTAAATAACTCTTTTTCCATCTAATACCATCAAATTCATACCATTCTGTATTTCTTATATCATCTACACGAAATCTATTTTTGTATATTTGAAAAACTGCTTTGGCAATTGAATAATGTGATCCAGTTAAACTAGCTTCTAAATACTGTCTTGTTTCATCTGTAATTTCTATTTCTGAACGCCAATATTTTGTAGTCATACTTAAATACAATTCAGGATATTTCTCTTGAAAATCTTCTGGTAATTTAAATCCTGAATCAGGAAAAACTCTTCTTGTACATTCTTCATCATAACATTTCATATAAATACCATTAATACTAAATTCAAAATAAATGGGACTAACGTTTCTTTCGTGTTCGCGTTGTTTAAAAGGACAATGTTTTCCATTTATAGATACGTAATAACAAAAAATACCTAATTTGTTTTGTTTTGCATAAATTCTTTGAATAGTTACATCAAAATTTTCTAAACATCGGTTTTGACTTTTTAAATCCAACAAAATTTGTTTTACTTCATTTTGCAATTTGTCATTGTTAATACCTTTTACTGGAATTCGTTTCTCTGTTTCTGTTACAACGGATTTATTTTTTAATTCACTAATTTTTGTATTAGATTTTCTTTTTACGATAGTTTTCGAAAAATTTTCAAAAGATGTATCTTCTAAATCGATAAATAGTTTGGTCTCCATATCGTAAATTTTATAAACTACATCCACTCCATTGTGGTCTTTTTCATTATCCATATTTTTAATTCCTTTTTCAACTTTCTTAGAACCAAGTAAACGTAAACCTGTTCTGTATACAGAAACATCAATTGCACTTTTTAAATCTTCACTTAATAAATCTTGGTTTTTCAAAATGTTTGTTATTAAATTTTTTGCAATTGCGTTATTAACAATCAAGTTGTAAAAATTAATATGGTAATTAAAACCTTTTGCAGTAATTCTTTTGGAAATAATAAATTCCATCAATTTGTCATTTTCCATAAACATTTCTTTTATAGATGTACAACTCGCATTGATAATGTCTAATACATCATCGTCAGAAAGTTTGTAACTAGAGCGTTTTGGTACATCCAAATCAATAAAGAATGCAAAAGTTGAATTGTATACCTTTTCAATAAGATAAAGAGAATCTCTTTCTTCATTATCTTTATCAGAAATTACATTATAATAACGTTTATAAAATTCATCAAAGTTGTTATCAGGGACATTGTATTTACCACCATTAAATGATAAATGAGTTTGTTCGTTAGAAGAGTTTTTTGTAAATTGAAGAATGTATCTATTAAAAGACATTATACCAAGTAATTTTTTTATATTGTTATATAATTTCAATTTTTTTATAATGTATTTTCTTACCAATTTACAAGTGTAATGTAATTTTGAAGTTTCGTTTGTGTAATTTAGGTAAATGTGTAAATTTATTTTATAATTCTTATTATATAATGAGTGAACAATTAATATATATAAAGGATTTTATAGAAAATACACATTACATTTATACTAACGAATCAAATGTTAATTATGGATTTATAAAGTGTTATGAATGGTTAAAACAAGAATATAGAAAAAAATATCCTGATAGTGTAGTTGATATTAGATATACTGTATCCGATAAATCATGTGAAGTTTTTTGCGAAAAAGAAATTCTAGAAAAGGGATGGGTTTGGAATTCTAGTAACCTAGAAAAGAAAGTATTATACGAAATGACATTTATACCAATTTGCGTTTTTACAGAAAAACAAGATGTAGAAACAATGACACAAAATGTAGATACATTACATTTTGGAACACAAACAATCCCTATTAAAAATGCAACAAATAAAAAAAGAATTAGAGATTATGCTAAAACAAGAGATTATGATTACAGTTCATCTTGTTCTTCATCTACTGTTTCGTCGTCCCCTGTTTCGTCTACTGTTTCGTCGTCTACTGTTTCGTCGTCTCCTGTAAAAAGTAAATATTTAAAAACGGATTCTATCGATTTTTTTAGTTGTTTAGAGACAAATACGACTGATACTATAACAAATTGGTATGTTACTGAATTAGAACCAATTATAAATAAAGTTACAGAATTACGTTTAGGTAATGAAGGGTATACTAAAAATCCATTTTGTCCGATAAATCCAATTAATCCATTTGAGAATAAAAATGAAGGGTATGCTAAAAATACATTTTGTCCAATAAATCCAACTAATCCATTTGCGAATAAAAATGCAATTAACAAAGATTCTTTAAGAATTGAATTAAAAAAAAAATTAAATGAACCAAACTTTGGTCTTCGAACTATTCGAGAAGAATAAACGAACTATTTTTGTAAAATATCATCTACGTCATTAAAAATAGTTTTAAATAATTCATTATTTTTATTCCACGATAAAGAGTCGTTTGCTAAAGTATTCTTTTCAGTATCTGTAGTATTAATATATCCGATTCCTTTTTCGGGATTAATATCTGTCATAAATGAGATCATTCCTTCCATCATCGTTAAAATATTCCAAGTGCTTGTATATGTCTCTTCGTGGTAAGCAGAAAATGTCGTACAAATTTTTTTATTTGTTTCAAATCGTCCATTTGGTGTTAAGAATATGAAATTGGGTGGTTTTAATGGATACTCATAATGTAACATAATTTTACCAAAATAAACACCACCTTGAAATGCAGTGTCTTGTAAATCGTGAACTATAAAATACCAAGTTAGAATGTCATCGTCATTGTATCTTAAAATTAAATTTGGAAAACTAAAATTTTCTTTTTTATACATTGAAATTTCTTTGTTTAATCTCTTAGCACATAGTCTTGAAATGTTCAACATTTAATTATATATAATTATATATAATTATTTTTAAGTAAACTTAAATTGTATCTAAGTTTTTATTCTGTAATATGGGTTTTTATTCTGTAGTATGGTATTATCCATTCTTTTTGTGATCTTTTTTGTTATATGAAATTAAATGTTATTTTTATTTAAATGTTGTTTTTATTCTGCTTTTTTTTTATTAGATGATATTAATATAGATGTCACCGAGTATTTTTCAGTTACAGGCTCTTGGTACACAAGACGTTTATTTAACGCAGGATCCACAGATAAATATCTTTAAATATAACTATTATAGATATGTTAATTTTGCAACAGATACAGCTAAATTAAATTTTAATACAAGTGTCAATTTTTCTCAAAAATCAAGTTGTGTAATTCCAAAACGTGGACATTTATTATCAAAGTTACATTTACATATAAGTTTGCCAATATTAGAAAAGACAGACGGAAAATATGCTTGTTGGAGTGATACATTAGGATATGGTATTTTTGATGGTCCAATCGAATTACAAATAGGTGGTGTGGTTGTAGATAGATTATATCCTCAATTTTTAGATGCCTGGGATGAATTGACTAATAATAATGATTTGGGTAAAAACTTTATGATATTAAAATCTGATACATTTGTATCTAACTTTCAAAATGCTTCAAAAGCGGTTAATTTAGTAATTCCTTTAGATTTTTGGTTTACAAAAAAGTATAATATGGCTTTACCTTTATTAAGTATTTTTGACCAAGATATCAAGGTTGTTTTTAAACTACGATCATTTTCAGAATGTATTAACTATGATGGATCAACGCCACCTAATGAAGTTGATATTGTAAGGTCTGAATTGTATGCTGAATATATATTTTTAGATGATGTTATTTTGAAACAATTTCAGTTTCAGAAACATCAATTTTTAATAGAACAAGTTCAGTATAATGGTGATGAAATGATTCAATCTTTAACAAATAATTATAACAGTGATTTGAAATTCAACTATCCTTGTAAAGAACTCATTTTCTTTGCAGTTGATACAAATAATTTAAATACAAATAATTATTTTTCTTATTCCAATCCATCTGATGAAACTCCTCTTATACAAGAAGCTTCTTTGTTATTAGATGGTAAATATAGGTTTGATAAACTACCAGAATTTTATTATAGAACTATATTTCCAGATAATGTACATTCTGTTATACCTATGAAGTATATTTATGTAATGCCATTTTGTTTACGACCAGAAGATAACCAACCAACTGGATCAATAAATATGTCAATGTTTAATGACATAACATTGGCATTAAAACTATCTAATAATAATCCATCAGTGAAATTATATGTTTTTGCTATATCTTATAATATAGTCACTATAGAAAATGGTGTATTAAATCTTGAATTTGTATATGTTTAATAGAGAAAGAATTAATATGAGTTATTTTTTATATCGTATTTAAATATATATATATCTTAATATAAATGAATAATATAATACCATTGGTTGTTTGTGTTAATATGAGTGATTATTTAAATATTACAATCGATAAAAATAGACATTTTTTTGAAAAATATTATGTCTTAACATGTGATAATGATGTTGAAACACAAACTTTATGTGAAGAATATAATGCAGATGTTATAAAATATAATGAATTTTTTGATAAAAATGGATGTAAATTTAATAAATCTGGTGGAATTTTCATGGCGCAAAAATATTTACATGAAAAATATCCCAATCATTGGATATTATTATTAGATGTAGATATAGTATTAATGGAAGAAACATTTACAATATTAAAGGATACAATATTAAAGGATACAATATTAAATGATACTGAATTAAATGAAAATGCATTATATGGCGTGAAAAGATATGATGTCTTAAATGATGAAGAATTATTAAATAAATATAAAAAAAGATTATATAGATCTGATTTTGTAGGGTTTTTTCAATTATATTATAACAAAAATATATATTATCCAGAATTTAGTAAAAATGCATCAGTGTGCGATTTAGTATTCCTACAAAAATTTAAAAAAAAGATTATGTTAAATGGGTATGTTTTCCATTTGGGAAACCCTGGAGCTCATTGGAATGGTAAAAGTATAGATTGTAATTTTAAAAAAAATTTATAAATATATGATGGTTATATTTGTAAGTTGATAATTTTATTTGTAAGTTGATAATTTTATTTGTAAGTTGATAATTTTATTTGTAAGTTGATTTTTTTTATTTGTAATTAATAAAAGTTTCCAAATTCGTCGATTTTTAATAAACGTGTTTTGTAAATTTTTGACAAATCTATTAGATTTAAATTTGTATAATCCATAAGACTGTAGATTTCATACAAGTGTTTCTTTTCAATGCTTTTAAAATTTTCACGGTAGTTTACATTATTGTTGTTTTGTTGTAATTCAACAATATATCTATAAATGATTTCGGTTACGCAGTTTGTGTACATGTTAAGTACATGTGCTATTTCTTGTTTTTTAGAGTTTTCTTTGTGACGTTTGTGTAAAGTTAATTTGAATGATTCTTCGGTAATAGTTGATTCTAAAAATTTGAAACGCAAGTCAAAGTTATCATTGATTGTTCCATTGGCATATTTAGGGAGCTCTATCCGTCTTATATTCGAAGTGGCTGCAGCTATTAAATAAATAGGGTTGTTCTGTGGATTTAATCTTAGATTATACAAGTAAATAATAATGTTACGATCAATTTCTCTTCCACAACGAATTTCTAATAAATTTCTTTCTTGGTTTTCTTGTAATTCCATAAAATGTGGATTATGAATAACTCCTGATTCAATCTTTCCTGTATTCCAACTAAAAGCTGTATGACATAATGTACAAAAGATTTGGTCACATCCATCGATTTTAAAAATAGGCGTTGCGCATTTAGGACAACCTTTGGAATCTTTTGAAAGTAATTTTACTGTTTCAACATTTTCAGGATTACATTTGTGAGTTGTATTAGTCTGTAATACATCGTGACAATCTTTGCAAGTTTCATTGTTACACATACCACATTTCCATTCGTAATTCAAGAATCCAGGACAATTTTGAACAGTACATTTTTTGATAAAATTCTGTGTTTCAATGTTTAATGATTTTAGCTTCTGTTCTAATTCCCATTTTCTTATTGTTAGATTAACAATTTCTATTGTTTTATCATCTTGTTTTTCATTGTTGAACTTCCAATTGTCGTAATCGTTTTCATTGTTGAACTTCCAGTTGTTGTAAGCGGTTTCATCCTCGTTTTCATTGTAATTTACATTGTAATTTACATTGTAATTTACACTATTTACATTGTACTCAGGGTTATCTATTAAGTTATCGATTTCTTCAGATATTTTTTTAATTTCGTTATTGATTAATTTTTTCATCTTTTTTTCTTCAACAAAGGGTTGAGTAGCTGGTAACATTGCGCGTTCACGGTCGAATAAAATATTTTCAATATGTTTTTTGTATTTTTTTTGAAATGAGTGTGTAAATAAACTATATAAAGTTCTGTAATCCCAATCAGATTTACAGTTCATACAATGAGATAGTTCTTTAGAAGACATCAAGTACGTTTCATTACATTCTTTGCAACTTTCGAAGCCACAGTGAGTACAAGCGAGCATAACACGATTGGATCGGTTAAAAGGTTCAATACATACGTTGCAAGACATTGGTAATTTCTAAGAAATAGAAAAAAAATTCAATTTTTTACGACTGTGATTAAACACGTTAACATTTTATATATTTTGTTTTACAAGGAATAACTAAACCAGGTGTATTAGTTAATTTGACATTTTTTATACAGGTATATATAACTGTATAACGATTAGGTAACCCATTTTTATATTCTCTGAATAAAACAGCAATTTGATTTAAATATTTTTTTGGAATTTCATCAGTTTGTGTTTTAAAAACAAAATGTGGTCCACTCAATTTGTCTAAATGAAACCATATATCATTTGGTGAACTTGTTTTTATAATTTTATCATTTTCATTCTGATTTTGACCTATAACTAAATCGTAGTTTTTATCATTTTCTTCAACGTAAATTTCAATGATTTTCATCAAATTATATTTTACACAATCGACTTGTAACAAGAAATTGTACGTATTATTCATTTTATTATAAATCTTTAATGTTGTCAACTTGGATCATAGATCATACTTTGCCAAATATCATTTCGTTTATTCTCGTATTTATTCTAAATGTTCTATGGACTATTATGCTTATTACTAAAATAATTATAAAAACTTGTAAAGAACTCTTTTTATATGTATTAGCTATGTAGTAACTAATAATAAACATAAATAATATGTCCAAATCAATACCCAATATTTGAATACGATGTAATCGTTCTAAATGTTGTCTAGTTGTTTCAGATAACATTAATAATACAATACAAAATAATATATAAAATATAAAATATAAATGTTCATGTAAATTACGTACTTTTTATATTGTTTGCAAATTCTACTGTTTCCATAGTTTGGTCACAATAGTCTGCTTCTTGTCTTATACAACACAATGTAATAAATTTTGTGGGTTTCCATACTGAATCGGGTGTATCGGTTTTTTTAGATGGTAAGTTATCTAAAAATTTCAGTATTGGTATTTGTAATGAATTGTTTATATTATCGATCATTTTCTCTTCATCTTGTGGTTGTACAAAGTAATTTTTAACATTATATATAACATTGTAACGTTCGTCTAACTTTTGTTTAGGAGTTGGGATTTTTACACCGTTTTTCATATTGAAATAATAAATTAGATGATTTATATTTTCATTTATATAAAATCCTTCGTTTAAGATATTTAATATGGTTTCTGGAGTGTATATTGATCTATATTCTTCTTTTATATTTTTTTGTATATTAGTAACTCCACCAACTGGTGGTGGTGCCATAACACTTGCCAATGATGTTTTGTTTTTATCTATAAATGTGTTAAAAATATCAATAGGTGATTCTCTGCCAGCCATATCTACGATTGTTATAAAACCTCGTTGGCCATTTTTAAAAGTGATTTCGAATACAAGATATAATGCTGATCTACTTGATACAGGATTGTTTGGTGTTGATTTTATACGATTTTTTTCTATACGGTATTTTTCAATTATATCTGTTAGGGAATATATATCTTCTATTTTTAATGATTTTAGATCTATATAATTTGGTATTCTTTTTTCAAATACAATTGTTTCATCTACGGAAACATCTTTAAATTGTGATATTTTATTAATTAAATTATGAATTAACCCTGATACTTTTCTATTATTGAAATTGATCTTGTCATAATATTGTTCAAATGCATATTTTAACCGAATATTAGCAACATTTTCTAAATTGGCTAAACCATAATGTAAAATACCTGGATTACCCTTTGAACCGATTAATGAAAATGTTTTACCAGATCCACTTACACCATAACCAAATAACACAATAGAATATCCTTGCTCTACTTGTCTAAATGCAGTGTATAAACCAGGACTTATTGTGTCAGACGATTCTATTATATCATTTATATTTACAATTAATGATTTTGGATCTTGTATTATAGTACCTCTTTGTCCTGTATAAACATCTAAATTTGTAAAATCTTCTTCAAATATACCATAAAATTCACCAAAATAACCTGCTTCTTTATATTTTGTATTAGGAACACTTGAACAGTTTAATGTTAATCCCTTTATTTTTTTCTTTTCAATTGTTTTAATTTCGATAGAACTTTTTGCTCGTTCTTTATTTATCAATGGTTTTATTCTTATATAAGTTCTAATTGCTCCTGATAAATTTTCATATATGTTTGTTAACTGAGCATCTTGATTTCTATATAATAGTTTATTAACCTCCCAATATTCTAGTAAATTTTTCAAATCATTACAATATGTATCTGGAACTCTAGAACGTGTTGTCTTGGATTTCAAATATTCAAAATTTGGACTATCTATATAATCTTGTAAATTTAAAAATTTTATATGATTGTTTATCTCCATTTTAACTTTTTCAAAATCATTCGTTACTAATGTTTTAGTAGATTCGTTTAAATTTCTGAAATAACTCAAGTTATTATTTATTATATCATCTAATTTTTTAATAATTTCTTGTTTTCTATAAAAAATGTTATTCAATGAAACAAAATTAGAAACTATACTATAACAATCATCATAATCTATTTTGGATTCAATTGGTGTATTTCTATTTTTTTCCAACAAAATATTTAATTCACCTAGATCACTTTTTAATTTAGGAATAATATTTGATTCGTAATTATAAATTTTGTTATTTAATTTCGATTCTGTTTCTTCAAATGATTTTTCTTGTTCTTGGAATGACTTTTCTTTTTCTTGGAATGACTTTTCTTTTTCTTGAAATGTATTTTTTAATTCAGATAAAGTAGATTCTAGTTGTGATTTTTCAGATAAGAAACTTGAAATCTCTTGTTCTTTTTCTTTAAGCGCGTCTTCTTTCTTAGATAATTCTATTAATTGTTCGTTTATAGTTTTATTCAAAGACATTTCTATATCTTTTATATTTTGTTTTAAAAGTTGAACTTCTTTACTAGACATATTTGATTCTTGGATTTGAGATTCTAATGTATTTTGTAAATTATCCTTGGCTTTTTTAAAATCTTCTATTAATTTCCGTTTTTGTTCTTGTATATCAAATCGTGATTTTTCTACCCACGATAACCACATATCATTATATTTTTGTATAGCATCAATAATATCTGATTTTTCCTTTATAATTTTTTCACTACATCTTGATTTATAACCTTGTAATAATTTATTTTGTAAATCAGATTTGTCTAGTTCTTTTTTAGAATCATCTAATTCAGCACGTATTTTTTCTATAGATGATTCTAAATCATTTATAACATCTACTTTTTCTTTTAATTTTACATCGTAATCTGATATCAAATCTTTATTACTTTCAATTAATTCTAATGATCTTTTTTCATTTCCTAATATATTGTCTAAATTTTCTTGTAGATTACGTTTTTCTTCAATGTCTTGTTTGTGTATTTTTTCCAAATCTTCAATTTTAAGATCTTTTGATTCTATAAATTCTTTAACTGATTGTTTATGTTGATTAATCCCTTCTAAAATAGCTTCATTTTGATCAATTATTTGTTTACTACATTCCTGTAATTTTGACATAACTTGATTGTATTGATCATTGATATCTTTAATTTTTTCTTCGTATTTATTTTCTATTAAAATAATTTCATTTGATTTGCTATCAAAAAGTGCCTTGTATTTATCTGTTTCAGATAATTCTTCTTCTTTTTTGTTTATATAAGATTTCAATTCATCAACTATTTTTTCATGTTCTTTTTTAGAAATAGTATCCTCTCTTTTTTCAAACAATTTAATTAATTTTTGTTTGTCTTGATCTGTAAATCCCTTGACAATAGGGAGTTTTTCAACAATCCCTCTAAAATCATTTGATGATAATTCTTTTATATTAATTGGTTCAATTAATTTACATAATACACCGTTTTTATTAATGAATCCTATTACTAAATTATCATTTGATAAAATGAATGCTAGAGCTTGTGTTTGTTGGAATTTAAATGGTTGAAAAACAATTTTAGGATATGTTTTTTTGATATAATCTATAATAGATGATGAATCCATTCTTATTATAGTTTATATAGAAATTAATGTTTTAAAAAAAAAAATTATTTTTCAATATAACCAATTATATTATTTTTATCATTGACAACAATATCTAAACCTTGTAATACCATATTACTTGATAAAATTTCCTTTTCTTTTTCTTTAAATAATTGGTCTTTTAACATTGGTTTACATAATTTACTTTCAGAATCCCATACTAATTGATAATGTGAACAAGGTAAGCATCTATTTTCATTTGTATCAAATTGATCCCCATCTAAACATTCTATTTGTTTAATAATCTCTTTTGATTCACTTGGTGATAATGTAGTAGCTTCATCTATTTTTTTATCTAAATCAATTTTATCCTCTGTTTTTATAATTTCAACACTAGGTAAAGTTTCTACAATGTCTTTTGAAATTCCAGGTTCACTTACAGTAGGTTCGCTTACTTCAGTTTCAGGTTCGCTTACTTCAGTTTCAGGTTCGCTTACTTCAGTTTCAGGTTCGCTTACTTCAGTTTCAGGTTCGCTTACTTCAGTTTCAGGTT